>Ga0307443_1000105_pt1 | contig 63237 bp, 64 predicted proteins | sample SalMarSW160220MG_FD_202148 | JGI IMG/M metagenome (GOLD analysis project Ga0307443, IMG submission 202148) | Salt marsh sediment microbial communities from the Plum Island Ecosystem LTER, Massachusetts, United States - SW1601-220 | ecosystem: Environmental > Aquatic > Marine > Intertidal zone >... | reverse complement strand
TGGATTGAAACTCCTAACTGACTGCAATCATAATCATACATGACAGTCGCCCCCTGTGCGGGGGCGTGGATTGAAACGGCATTGGTCTGGCAGGTTTGTTGACCTCCTTTGGTCGCCCCCTGTGCGGGGGCGTGGATTGAAACAGAAGAAAGCTAATAAAGGTAAATAATTTTGTCTTGTCGCCCCCTGTGCGGGGGCGTGGATTGAAACTTTTATTTCCAGATTTCCAGTGTATGGAAAGGTGTCGCCCCCTGTGCGGGGGCGTGGATTGAAACCGTTGGATATCCCAACATTAATATAAAAACGATAGTCGCCCCCTGTGCGGGGGCGTGGATTGAAACGTGTAATGGCCGTAAGCGTCCATCCTGGATCTGTGTCGCCCCCTGTGCGGGGGCGTGGATTGAAACTTATTACAGACGGCGCAACGGAAATCGATATTGAGTCGCCCCCTGTGCGGGGGCGTGGATTGAAACAGAACTATAACAGCGATCAAGGTAAAAACACCCATGTCGCCCCCTGTGCGGGGGCGTGGATTGAAACTCGGTGTCCGTCTCCCAGTTAACCACCAGGCCGTGTCGCCCCCTGTGCGGGGGCGTGGATTGAAACTGAATGTTGAAGTCCGTAATATTAAGGACACAATGTCGCCCCCTGTGCGGGGGCGTGGATTGAAACTTGATACCAATAGGGGCGGTTCTATGGGGCACTAGTCGCCCCCTGTGCGGGGGCGTGGATTGAAACTAACCTTCATGGTTTTGAAATATAATGAACGGCTGTCGCCCCCTGTGCGGGGGCGTGGATTGAAACTTAATGCCCCTACAGGTATCGCGTCCCGAATTATGGTCGCCCCCTGTGCGGGGGCGTGGATTGAAACAACCTTAGAAGACGATGCCGTCCAGACTGAGCATGTCGCCCCCTGTGCGGGGGCGTGGATTGAAACCCATAAGGCCGATGATAATTGTCACATCATGACCGGTCGCCCCCTGTGCGGGGGCGTGGATTGAAACATATAACTTGGTTAAAGCCACATCTTATTGTAAGTCGCCCCCTGTGCGGGGGCGTGGATTGAAACGGGTTGTATGCTGAAATACGATGGAGCCTCGATAGGTCGCCCCCTGTGCGGGGGCGTGGATTGAAACCTCAAGGGCTGCCAGTAACCGTAAATCTTTCTCGTCGCCCCCTGTGCGGGGGCGTGGATTGAAACAAAACCCTTGTCCAGTGAGCGATCCGGCCCTCATGTCGCCCCCTGTGCGGGGGCGTGGATTGAAACATCTTCGTAGATGAAATAGGCGTCATATACCTTGAGTCGCCCCCTGTGCGGGGGCGTGGATTGAAACTGATAAGGTTGTGTTCTCAATCTCTCTTGACCTAGTCGCCCCCTGTGCGGGGGCGTGGATTGAAACAGGAAATTGCAAGCAACCGCTAGCAGATGATAGGTCGCCCCCTGTGCGGGGGCGTGGATTGAAACTTATTTAGCATTATAGGCTGTAGGCCGTTAGGTTATAATAGCCCCACATGCGTGGGGATGAACCAGCGGCCCGCTAAGCGCCTGAATTGACATGAGCCCGTTTTAAAGATGTATTTATATCAACATTTATCCTTAAACGTCAAACCAAACTCGGCCGAATGATATTATAGTGGAACCGGCTTTCCGGATTTATTAAATCTGAGCAAGAGGGGGGCGTATCTTAATCCAGGATAAGCCTTCATGGCTAGTAAATTTTAAAGAGGCCCCAAATATGACCTTGACAAAGGATGGATCAGATCTATCTTTATAAACCGGAATATACAAGATTATTAATGCCTAAAGGCCCTATGCCTCCTATGGCACCTGAAAGGACATCGTGTTTTGCAGGGATCCGGAAGCGCATAGGGCCTATATCATAGGATCATAACCGGCCAATTAATATAAGGGAGGAGAGTGGAACATGATATTTGACGACAAGACGCGTGAGCAAATCAGGGAAAAATTGGACGCGGAACTCATAGAAGACGTCCACATCAGGCTCTTTGCGAGCAATATCATCACAGGGGAAGGAACCAGTGAATATACTGATTTTACAAAGCAATTCTTGAAGGAATTGTCTGAGATACACCCAAAAATCCATATCGATGTTGATGATATGTATGGAGAGGAGGCGAAGAAGAGACAGATCACCGTTTCTCCATCGGCCATAATCGGTGACGGCAACGGATGGTATCCGGTTCAGTATTTCGGGGCCCCGGCAGGACACGAGGCAGGTTCTTTCATCGAGGCGATATCCATGATTTCACGCGGGGACAGCCGCCTCGACGCATCATCCAGAAATAAGCTCAAGAGTATTGATAAAGACCTGCTCATAGAAACCTATGTCACCCCCGGTTGTCCTCACTGCCCCAGGGCGGTTGTCCTTTCCAACCAGATTGCCATCGAGTCGGGCGGAAAGATAACCTCGCGGTGCATAGAGGCTCAGGAGATGATGGACCGGGCGCGAATGTTCAAGGTCTCTTCCGTTCCCCAGCAGGTTATCAACGAACAGGAAGGCTCCATCACCATAGGGGTTCAGCAGGAAAGGGCCTTTGTCAATCAGGTGCTCCAATATGGCTCCACCCGTGCAAAAGACATCCTGCTGGAAGAAGAAGAGGAGAGGAAAAGAAGAGAGATACTACACGATGACCCCGATTTTCCGGTTGTCATTACCGATGGAAACATCGATGAGGCCATTAACAAATATCCCTTTCTGGTTGTGGACTGTTGGGCTGAATGGTGCGGGCCGTGCAAAATGATAGGCCCTGTTATTGAAAGCCTGGCGGCCAGTCAGAAAGGCAACATTGCCTTCGGGAAACTTGATGTGGACAACAATCCCAATGCCTCGGCCAAATACAACATCCGATCCATTCCGAACCTCCTCGTCTTTAAGGAGGGGAACAAGGTAGGTGATATCGTCGGCGCCATGCCCGAAGAGATGCTGCTGGAAGAGATTAACACATACAAATAAGGAGACAGATCGGCCTTTTTCAAATGTTTCCGTCCTTCGAGCCGGGATGGGCCGTGTCAGTCAGCGCCCTACTGAGCACCTGAAGCGATCGGTAAGCACGATTCGGCCCATGTAGAGTGCCAGGCCCCATTGATGTATTCACGCGAGGAGTGACAGATTATCCATGGCAAGAGCGACCCTTCCACTTACGTCTTTTAAAAGTGCGGCATCGCTTGTCCTGAATCCGTTAGGCCTTTCGAGAGAATCTACGTAGATTACTCCTCGGATGCTGTAAGGGCTGGTTATGGGCACACACATGGCTGATCGAATTTTCATTAATTGGAGGGATTCAGTGACTCTCGCGTCTTCATCTTCCGTAATACTTGAATCTTTGACAATCACAGGCCTATTCATTATCAAGGCCTTTTCTACTAATTCCCTGTTATAAAGCTTTTTCGGGTCATCAACGGGTTTTCTTGACCTGTATATTATATCTTCAATCCTTCCTGTTTCAGCATCAACCAGGACAATAACGCACCGGTCAATTCTTTTGAAAAGATCGAGAATATTATTCACTGTTTTTTGGGATATCTCATTAAGATCTTTGGATTCCGTCAGGGAATTATTTACGTTATAGATAAATTCCATATTCTTCTTTATAGCCATAACCCTGTCTGATTCAGCTAAGTCTGCGTCTCCCCCTCTTTCACTATCAAATCCGGCAGAATCCAGAAACGGCTTAAGACATGATTCACACAACTCGCCGAGTCCGAGAACAGTCATCCCAATCACTATCGGAACGCCTTCTCTTACTTCAGTTCCAACGCCGGGGCTTAGATCCCTTCCGTCAACAAAGGTGCCATTTTTGCTGTACAGGTCTGTTATAAAATATCTATTCTTCTTGACTTGGATCTTGAAATGAGTGCGGGAGATATTATCATCCACTATTCTTATATCATTTTCAGAGTGCCTGCCTACAGTGTATTCCTTTCCCTGCTCCAGGCAGAAGGATTGTCCCTGGCCTTTTCCAATCAATATGAACAGCTTATGTTCCACGCTATTTGCTCCCTTTAAGACATTTGACAGATATAGAGCAGGCGCCGATCCACAGAGGTTGTTGAAGAATGCAATGTGCATCCCAGCGAAAATCCGTCAATTGTTCATTTAACAATTAAGATATACTCATCTTTCGTGCCAGTGTTGGGCTTTCCATTATCAAACAAGAATAGCAAACGGCTAAGAAGCGTTATTTGACATGTGTTTCCGCTATGCGGGCTCCTTTAAAAAAATACAAATTAACAAAAAGGATCTAATCCGAGGCTAATAATATGCACAATAGATTGTGCTTAATGCACATTCTTATGTGCATTTTTTATGAGGTGGGTAAGTATTGATTGACCTGAGTCGAATAAACCGGTAGTAACAGACCAAGCACAGGCTGAGACTATGCTGACAGTATTGTTATCCTGTCTGAAGAACTCAGGAGGAAAGGACCTTGGCAGTTAAACCATGGAAGATTGTCTCCAGCAAAATGGAGAAATCATTTAGAATCTTTAATCTTAGGACCGATAGGGCATTATCACCACGCACCGGCAGGGAGCATGATTTCTATGTCCTGGAATCCAGCGATTGGGTGAATGTCATACCATTAACCCGGCAAGAGGAAGTCATTCTGATACGTCAGTACCGTCACGGGATAAGGGAAGTAACCCTGGAGATACCGGGCGGTATCGTTGAAAAAGGTGATTCTCCCGAAGACACGGCGCGGAAGGAATTGCGTGAGGAGACAGGTTACACTGCATCGGAGATGCTTCTCATAGGAACTGTGTACCCGAATCCCGCTTTTCTGAACAACCGGTGCCATACCTACCTTGCCCGTGACGTATCCCGCACCGGAAAACAGGATCAGGACGCTAACGAAGACATAGAGATAGTGATCAAACCCCTTGAAGATATCCCCGGATTGATCAGAAGGGGTGAGATAAGACACTCCCTGGTCCTGGCGGCTTTTTACCGTTTCTATATGGAATATCGAGCGTCAGCTATTAGCTATTAGCTGTTGGCATTTAGCTTTTAGTGAATCAGTGGAGCCCCACGGGTAAACCCGTGGTCACATTAAAATACCCGTCTTCGCCTCCGGCTACGACGTGGTTATCCGCCTAAACTGGGGGCGACATCGCCCCGTAGCAAGCGATCATTTGGGCATTCAATCACGGGCAAGCACGTGGTCTTCTGCGAAGGCGGATAATAAGACAGGAATGCCACCACAGGATAATGCTTGATCCGTAAAATAGAATTTCGGGTAATTGTTTGGTTCTTCCGGCAAATGACTACGCTTAATGATAAAACTATAGCAAGATTGGTGATATTCGGCCCATGGGGCTCTCTTTGCAGCGGCGAAAAGGTTAGAAGCAAGATAATAGCATAAGGTGCCTGCCAGGCGGGCGGGTAACTTCTGAGATGATGGCCGGACTTCCGGTCCTGGTACATTATTCCAATAGCCCGCCGCCCGCCTCGTCCGGCTTAGTGCCAGCGCCTTGCACATAAACAAGTTCGCCTGTCGCAAAAAGAACCCCATGGGCCAAACCAAGTATTTATATAAAGTCCTTTCCGTGCTCATTAACCGGATGATCCAATTGTTTTTCTCCCGCAATTCAGATAGAATAATATACATAATGCAAATCGGGAACCTGAAACTGGAAAACCGTCTGATCATGGCGCCCATGGCCGGCATAACAAATATGCCCTTTCGTATTATTATGAGAGGCATGGGGGCCAGCCTGGCATTTACCGAGATGGTGAGCGCTATGGGCCTCACTTTAAAGGCAAAAAAGACCTGGCAGTATCTTAAGAGCGGTTCTAATGATATGCCGCTTGCGGTGCAGATATTCGGCTCCAGGCCTGATGTAATCGCCAGTGCCGCCGGTATGGCTGCCCAAACAGGTGCCGATATAATTGACATAAACATGGGGTGTCCTGTGAAAAAGGTTACCAAGACAGGCGCGGGAGCATCCCTTTTAAAAGACTTCAAGAGAGTTGAAAAGATCGTCTCTTCGGTACGAGTTGCCTGCCACGTCCCTTTATCTGTGAAGATCAGGGCCGGCTGGTCTCCTGAAAAACCTGTGGCGTGCGAAATCGCGCGCGTGATAGAAGACTGTGGCGCGGACGCCCTTACCGTTCACCCCAGATTCGCCACCCAGGGATACTCGGACAAAGCGGACTGGGCATTGATAGGAAAGGTGAAGGCAAGGGTGAAGATACCTGTTATCGGCAACGGGGATATCCTCGGTCCTTGGGATGCCTTAAACATGATTAGACAAACCGGTTGTGACGGCGTAATGATCGGCAGGGCCGCCGTACGTAACCCTTGGATCTTCAGGAATATACTACGATTGGAAAAGGGTCTCCCGGTGCGGGAACCGGAGCTGCCGGAGCTGAGATCTTTGATCATTGAGCACTATAACCTCTTATCAGATTCCGCAAACGAATATAGAGCCGCCCTTCGTATGAGAGGTCACCTTCTTCATTATACAAAGGGTCTTCCCCACAGCAGCCGTTTCAGGGAAAAGTTTACCAAAATCCAAGATTTTAAGACCCTGATGGAAGTTGTGGATAGATACTTTACGGTCTTAGAGGAGAAAAGGTCTTGAAGGTTAAGCATGCCAAAACAGCAGGCTTCTGCATGGGTGTGCGAAGGGCCATGGAAATAGCGCTGGCAGCGGCCAATCGGAATGAAGGGCCTCTCTATACTTACGGGCCTCTAATCCACAACAAACAGGTACTTGATCTGCTGGAATTAAAAAACGTCAGGGCTATTGATGATATAACCGGCCTGGAAAAAGGCATTCTGTTGATCAGGGCTCACGGGATCCCTCCCCAACAGCGCAAAATACTTAAAGCCTCCCCCCTGAAAATCATCGACGCCACCTGTCCTCGCGTAGCACATGTCCAGTCTATTATCCGCTACCACACTAACAAAGGGTATACCCCCGTTATAGTGGGAGACAGGGACCACGCGGAGGTGATAGGTCTTATGGGTTACGGTAACGGCAAGGCCCATGTAATAAGCAACCCGGCCGAGATCCCGGATATGCCGGAGGGGGGGAAGTTGTTCGTTGTTGCCCAGACCACGCAGAACGAGAAGGTATTTAATGAGATAGTGGATGCCGTAAAAGAGAGATATCCCCAAGCCCTGGTATTTGATACCATCTGTGAGACTACCAGAGAACGGCAACGGGAAGTTAAAACCCTTGCGGAGAATGTGGACGGGGTCGTCGTAGTGGGTGGATATCACAGCGCAAACACCCGCAGACTTGTACAGGTCTCCAAATCAATGGGTATACCCACGTTTCATGTTGAAACCGAAAAGGAGTTATTGAAAGATGAACTGGCATCCATGGAGGTCATAGGAGTAACAGCCGGGGCCTCCACTCCCAACTGGATGATCAAGAATGTGGTCAAGGAGATAGAAGCCATTCGCGGCCGGGGTGAGACCCTCATCGCCCGATGGATAAAGGAAGGCCTCAAGTTTATTCTCCTGAGCAACCTGCTGGTCGCCCTGGGCGCCTCATCATTATCATATGCAGCGGCCGTACTTTCCGATAGAAAGCCCGATGCTTCCTACCCTCTGCTGACATTTCTCTATGTCTACGCCATGTATGTCCTTAATCGTTTTCTGGATAAGGGAGCCAGCGCATACAATGACCCGGAAACAGCGGCTTTTTATCGAAAACACAGGATATTCCTTATCTTGACAGGCATAGGGGCCATCGCAGGCTCTTTGGTCATTGCGCTAACCCTGGGGACTGTGCCGTTCCTGGCAATGGCAGGTGTCAGCGTCCTCGGCATTATTTACAGTATACCGGTTGTACCCTCAAAAAGCAGACATCTGTACCGATATTCCAAAATCAAGGATATCCCCGGCTCAAAAACATTCTCAGAGACCCTGGCCTGGGCCACGGTAATCACCCTCTTACCGCTACTTGAAACCTTTCAAGGAAAATGGATCTCAGTAATAATCTCTTTTTATATCGTATTTTCCATGGCATTTGTGCGGGTCGCCTTTTTTGACATATTCCGCGTACAGGGTGATCTGATAGTCGGGCTGGAAACACTTCCCATCACCCTGGGAGAGAAAAGGACCATGAGCCTGCTGAAATGGATTATCCTGTCGGCAGGCCTGATTCTTATGATTGCGCCGATCTTTGGTTTTATCAACTATTTTTCCCTCATGCTGTTGATCTGTTTCCTGATCTTAACTACCTTATTTATGGCCTATGAAACCGGACTCATTTATCCGGGCCCGCTCCTGGATTACCTTGTAGAAAGCAGTCTGATCCTTTCAGGCCTACTCGCCATGGTCTGGCAATTATTGTGATGACACAGGTAAGCGTTATAATTCCTACCTTTAACAGATCGGAAAAGGTCTCACGCGCCATTTCTTCCGTGCTGTCACAGACCTTCACTGATTTTGAGATAATCGTGGTGGATGACTGCTCTGTTGATGAAACCCCTGATGCCCTGGCCGGATTCAAAGAAGATATAAGAGTCATCAGACACAAACAAAACAGGGGGGTTTCAGAGGCAAGAAACAGCGGGATAGAGGCCGCGCAATCGCCCTTAATCGCCTTGCTCGATTCGGATGATTACTGGATGCCCGAAAAGCTTGGTGTTCAACAAAGGTTTTTCCGGGAGAACCCCGATGCCATGATCTGCCAGACAGAAGAACTCTGGATCAGGAACGGTGTGCGGGTTAACCCGGGGAAAAAACACCTCAAGCGGTCAGGGAATATCTTTGGACCGTCCCTGAAACTGTGTATGGTCAGCCCTTCCGCCGTGATGCTCAAAAGATCCCTTCTTGAAGAGGTGGGGCCCTTTGATCATGATTTTCCTGTTTGTGAAGACTATGACCTGTGGTTGAGGATAACCTGCAAGTATGCCGTTCATTTGATCAAAAAGCCCCTGGTGGTCAGGGAGGGCGGGGCTCCGGATCAGCTTTCCGCCAGCCGGAAGGGTATGGACCGATTCAGAATAAGATCCATGATAAAACTACTGGAAAGCCGCAGATTGAAGCCCACACAAATCACTGCCCTCTATCGAGAGCTGGAGGCCAAATGCCGGATATATGGAGAAGGATGTATAAAGAGAGGAAAGGAGGAAGAAGGCCGATACTATCTGCAGTTGCCTGACAGGCTAAAGCAAACCTTTCCGGAGACTAATCCGCAGGAACAGCAAGCATTCGATCGACCGCCTTTTTCGCCCTGATCCTGATTTCTTCAGGTACCTTTATAACGTGTTTCATCCCTTCAATGGATTCCAAAACATCTTCCAACTCCGTCTTCTTCATGTCAGTACAGATCATCCGGGGATCGGCAGGGATAAAAGTCTTTTCCGGGTTTTCCTTTGAAAGAGGATAGAGAATCCCCGTCTCCGTACCGATAATGAATCTCTTCTCTTTGGAATGCCGGGAAAAGGACAGCATGCCCGAGGTGCTTTTGATTTCATCGGCCAGTTCCAGTACCTCCGGGTTGCATTCCGGGTGCGCAAGAAAAAGGGAACCGGGATTTTCCCTTTTTACTTTTTTAACCTGAGCAACAGTAAGTCTGTCATGAAAAGGGCAATAACCGTCCCAGTAACGTATATCCCTGCCACTTTTTTTTGCCGAATATTGGGCAAGGTTTCTGTCTGGTGTCATGAATATCCTGCTGCGATTATCCACGGAATTCACCACACTTACCGAATTGGCCGATGTACAGCAGATATCGCTTTCCGCCTTGACATCCGCCGTGGTGTTTACGTAGCTTATCACCACGGTATCGGGCATCTCCGATCGCTTGTTCTTAAGGCCCTCTGCCGTTATCATATCGGCCATGGGGCACCCTGCCGAGGACACAGGAAGCAGGACAATCTTGTCCGGTGAAAGGATGGAAACGGTTTCAGCCATAAAATGCACTCCGCAAAAAACGATCACTTCAGCATCCGTCCGGGAAGCCTTCATGGAGAGCTCCAATGAATCGCCGCATAGATCAGCCACATCCTGGATCTCGGGACGCTGATAATTATGGGCAAGGAGAATCGCGTTTTTTTGTTTCAGCAGTTCCCGTATCTTTCTTTGCAGGCCTTGAATATCCCTTTTCTCCGATGGGGGCATGGCGTATATGACCTTTATTATCAATGTATTACTAATATCATTATATAAATAAAACGCTATTAGCTGTTAGCTCTTAGTTATTAGTTATTGGTCAAATGGTTAAATGGTCGAATAGTCAAATCGTTAATTGGGATTAAGAATTAGGGGGTAAGGATTAAGAATATAACTTCCTAATCCCTAGCCCTTTTCTCTTTCCTCTTTTCTCTTTCCTCTTTTCTGTTTCCTCTCTCCTCAAACCGAATGCAACAAACAAAAATATGAATAAAATTATATAATGAATTCATACTGAGCAAGTCAAGAGACAAATCCCCGGAGTCATCTCCTTCGCCTTTACCTTTTCCCGCCTTCCCTGCCTGAATCCCCATATATTGCTTGACAAAGGAACAGGCTTTTTTATAAAAATCCATATTGTGTAAATCTTCATCAATCTTTTTTCTTGTTACAATATGCATTAAATACACCGGCTTATTCTCCGTTATTTCATCTTAAAAGCCGCTCCTGGAAGGCAGCCTCGCAGTTCAGGCATATTATGGCATCTGATTGATACCTGAATTTTGCATAAACAATCTTGAATGGTTGTTAGAAAGGTTAGTAATGAGCAATTTGCAGCTTTTTTACCATACAACTATAAATACCATGCGGGTAATTATAAATCATAGGAAAAATATTCAAGATTGTTTACCCTTCGGGAGTGCCGATTTTACCGGATCTACTGCGTTATCAAGCGCTTGCGGTAAAGTGCTACAGCTGCGCGCTTGATGCCTTGTATCTCCGGCAAACTCGACTCTTGCAAAATTCAGGTGATAATAAATCCAGGTTCAATAAGGGAAAATAGAAATGCAACTAAAAGGAGAAAATATTATCCCGCTTTGTGTTGCTATGGTCTTATTTGTAGTGGGGGTAGTATGTTACGCGGCGTTTCCCGAAAGGCAACCAGAACAACCTGTTAGAATAATGCTGAAATCCACTGCCGGTAATGTACTGTTTACCCATAAAATACACACGTCATATGAAGAAGGGTATGGTTTTGATTGCATTGAATGTCATCATCTATGGGAAGAAGACTCGGGTGAAAAACCTCTCGCATGTGGAGAATGTCATCTTGCGGATAATGAGGAAGAATATATGCCCGGCCGATCCGACGCCTTCCATCTTCAATGCCAGGGCTGTCACGAAGACTGCGGCAGCGGCCCGGTACAGTGTTCGGATTGCCATATTCGATAATCTCTTTCTTCATAAATAACAGTTAAGGCAAAGATATTAGCCTATTCCCTATCAGCCGTCAGGAGGCCGATATGATAAAAAAACCGTTTTTCGGTTGGGGCCGTCCAAAACTTAAATACCCGGTGATCCAGAAGCATGAAACGGATCTCATTGAATTGGCTTTAGGTAAAAAGGTTATCGTCCTATTTGGGAAACCATGCTCCGATATTGATGAAGGGTTTCTAAAAGTAGGTAACCGGGTAAAGACAGGGCAAAGGCTATCTCTTCGTGATGCTGATGATGAATACTTTATCTCGCCGGCTACAGGCACAGTTACCGAGATCTCGGAACATATCGGATATCTGGGTGTAAACCAAACATCCATTTCCATTAAGACCGAAAAGGATGAACAATGGGATGATGAGTTCCGGAACTCCGGCGGAACGGTCTCTTCTGAAACCGCCGTAAAATTCCTTGGAAGGCTGCCGGGGTGTTCTAGTTTCGCCTCCTTTGTTAAAGCAGCTCCAACATTGGATACCATCGTTATTAAAGGCATTGATGAGGATCTCCTGATCACCACCAATCAATTTATCATCAACAGTAGAACCGAAGCCCTGAAGGAAGGTATAGGTTATCTAAGAAGGATTACCGATGCAAAAAGGATTATCTTGGTTGTCCCACCTGCCCTGGTGAACAAAGCGGAAGAGACCGGCACCGAGGTGAAGGTTGTTGATCCTGTCTATCCCCAAGGCTTACCCGAAATGGTAATGAAAAAGCTCCTTGACAGGACCGTGCCGGAGGGCAAAACCTGTGAACAGATGGGAGTGGGCTTTATCTCTTCCGAAGCCGTGGCTTCTCTGGCAGATGCCTTCGGTCAAGGGCGGATACCGGTCCATAAGATCTTTGCCCTGATCAACAAGCAAGGCCTGTGTGTCAACATAAAGGCCAGGATCGGCACACCGGTAAAGGATGTCCTTGGTTTTTTGGATATCCATACCTATGCCGGTGACAGGCTGGTCCTGGGCGGTCCCATGAGAGGGAAAAGCATCTATTCCGAGGATACGCCCGTTTCTGAGGATACGGATGCGATTATGATCCAGGACAAGGAACGGGTCATATTATACTCGGATACGCCCTGCCTCAACTGCGGCGAGTGTGTAAGGGCCTGTCCGGCAAACCTTCCGGTAAATATGCTGGTAAGAGTCCTTGAGAACGGGCTTTACGAAGAGGCTGCGCAGGAATACGATCTGCTCTCCTGCATCGAGTGCGGTCTCTGCGCCTATGTTTGCGTAGCGCGAATACCGGTTTATCAGTTCATCATGCTGGGGAAATATGAATTTGAAAAGCTGAAAAGTGCGGAGGAACTCAATGCCTGACCAGAAATTGCTCCTCGGCTCACCAGCCCCCTTCTGGCACAACGGGAGCAGTATAAAAGCCAGGAGTTATAATATTATATTGGCCTCAATCCCTGCCGTGGTCGCGGGTATCTATCAATATGGAACACCTGCCCTGGGTGTTGTATCCCTCTCCATATCCTTTGCCATGCTCTGGGAACTGCTCATGAATCTCGCCATGGGAAGAGATCTTAGTATCGGGGACGGGAACGCCGCGGTTATAGGCCTTATGTTCGCCATGCTGATACCGGCTACCACTCCCTGGTGGGCCGTATTGACCGGAACATTCGTGGCGGTAGTTGTTGGAAAACAGATCTTCGGAGGGATTGGCTGCAACCTCTTGAATCCTGCTCTGGTTGCTATTGCCATACTGATGCTTTCATGGGAAGGACTGCTCAATTTTGATGAGGCCCTGGTAAATTATGATTTGGGCTTTTACGCGGCGTATCCATTAGGGGCATTAAAACATCACGGAGTATCCTCCGTTGGATATTATAGCCCCCTTGACCTGCTCCTGGGCCGACAGATTGGAGGAATAGGTTCCACTTTCGGGCTGGGTCTGATAATCGGTGGATTGTATCTGATGCTGAGGGGGCACATAAGATGGGAGATACCTATCTCCTTTCTTGTAGGCATATTTGTCACGTCCCTCATTTTTAATATGGCTAACCCCGATAAATACGCAGGCCCCGTCTTTCATCTCCTGACCGGTTACACCTTGATCGGCGCCTTCTTTCTCGCCACGGAGGATTCATCTTCACCGGTCAATTTCGTAGCCATGCTCCTTTACGGGACAATGGCCGGCATACTCACCATATTGATACGCAATATAGGCTTCTTTTTAGACGGCACGGTGTTTGCTATTCTCATGCTCAATGTGGCCAGTCCGCTTCTGGACAAGATCAGACCGAAGGCCATGGGAAAGGGGGTTGATTATGCGTGAGATGGTGAGACTCTTTGTGGCTGTGGCCGTCTTCAGCGCGGTGGCAGGCGGTTTATTGTCCACGGTGAAAAGTGTCACTCAAGAAAGGATCGAGCTTCAGCAGCTCACCTTTGTCAAAGGGCCTACCATATCCAAGATAATGGAGGGGTGTTCCAACAATCCCTTTGACGATAGATTCAAACTCAAAGATGGTGAAAGGGAAATAGATTTCTTTATAGGAGAATTTGACGGCAAGCAAAATACCGTGGCCTTTGAGGCTTACGGAAAAGGTTTCGGCGGAGAAATAGGTGTTATGGTCGCTGTCAATATTGAAAAGGATGAGATCGTGGGTGTGGGTGTGACCACTCATAGTGAGACAGCCGGGCTCGGCTCAAGGGCCAAGACCGACCCCTCCTTTAGCGAGCAGTTCAAGGGAATGTCAATTGAAGATACCTTCATGGTGAAAGCGGACGACGGAGAGATAGACGCGCTCAGCGGCGCCACAGTAACGTCCCGCGGCGTATGTGCCGCTGTTATGGAAGCCTCGGACACCTATAAGCGCCTGAAGCATGAGATTGTTAATAATATGAAGACCTGATTATATGCCAATTTCCAACCGGACAATGTTGATTTTTATCAGAAATGCAGGGAGATAATAGGCTATGGCAAAAAGCGTTGTTCAGGAATTTACCAAAGGACTGTGGGCTGAGATCCCTCCCTTCAGACTTGTCCTGGGTCTGTGTCCTACCCTGGCGGTAACCAAGAGCCTGGAAAACGGGGTGGGCATGGGGATAGCTACAACCTTTGTCCTAGTCTGCTCCAACGTCCTTATTTCATTGCTCAGGAACGTTATTCCCAAAAAGGTAAGGATAGCCTGCTATATTATAGTAATCGCTACATTCGTGACCGTGGTCGAGCTTTTTATGCAGGCCTATGCCTATCCTCTGTTCCTGCAGTTAGGGATATTCATACCTCTCATCGTGGTCAACTGCATAGTCCTGGGTCGCGCGGAGGCCTTTGCCTCCAAGAATAAGGTGTTTCCTTCTTTGGCGGACGGACTGGGCATTGGCATAGGATTCACCCTTTCTTTGGCGGCACTTTCCACCTTTAGGGAAATCCTGGGCAAGGGCACCCTGACTCTTCCTTTTATAGAGGGTCCCATCAATGTCCTGGGCCCCTCGTTTCAGCCCTTTTCCTTTCTAATCGAGGCGCCGGGGGCCTTCATGTGCCTGGGTCTTATGCTCTGTGTGATGAACATGCTTGGGAAGAAATAGATATAAACCGGTAAGGAGACACATATGGGTGAATATATTTTGCTGGCAATAAGTTGCATCTTTGTTAACAACATCCTGTTGATGCAATATCTCGGAAACTGTCCCTTCATGGGTGTATCCAAAAGGATGGAAACCGCCACCGGTATGGCGATGGCGGTTGTCTTCGTGCTGGTAATGGCCGGCGCGATTACCTGGGTGGTTAACGCCTTTGCTTTGGATGTATTCGGGCTGGAATACCTCCGAACCCTGGCATTCATCCTGGTAATAGCGTCCCTTGTTCAGTTTGTGGAGATGTTCTTAAAAAAGAGTATCCCTGCCCTGTATGCCGGTCTGGGCATATTTCTTCCTTTGATCACCACAAATTGTGCGGTAATGGGTGTATGTCTTATAAATGTAAGGGAAGAATATAGTTTTCTTGAGGCATTGGTGACATCTTTTGCCTATGCCGTGGGTTTCGGCCTGGCCCTGGTCCTGTTTGCCGGGGTTCGGGAGCGCATCATCCTGGCCAGGGTGCCTAAACCGCTTCAGGATACGGCTATCGGCCTGGTGGGTGCGGGAATGATGTCTCTCGCCTTTTTCGCGTTCAAGGGAATGGCATAAAACAGGGGATGTAAATCAAACCTGATAGAGATTTACAAATAACCTGAGATATTAGAATGGGAGGTGCAGATGCTGGGCGGAGTTGTATTGATGGGTGCTCTGGGTACGGCGGTAGGAATCGGACTGGCCTTGGCGTCTAAGATATTCTATGTGTGGGTGGATCCCAGGATCGAGGCCGTGGAAGATGCCTTACCCGGAGCGAACTGCGGCGGATGCGGTTACCCGGGATGCAGTGCTAACGCAGCGGCCATCGTGTCAGGAGAGTCGTCAGCTTCCTCCTGTGTAGCCGGTAGTCCAGAGGTCGCATCCGATATTGCCGAGATAATGGGAGTCAAGCTGGAGGCCAGGGAGCCCGATATAGCCAAACTAGGATGCACATACGGCATTCAGGAAGCCGACCTCAAGTATTCATATAACGGAGCCATGGACTGTCGAGGCGCCGCCCTTTTAAGCGGCGGCTCAAAGGTTTGCCCCATAGGTTGTCTGGGTCTTGGGACCTGTGTGGATGCCTGCCCTTTTGATGCCCTTTCAATGGGGCCGGACAACCTCCCTGTAGTTAATGTTGACCGTTGTACCGGGTGCGGTACATGTGAACGCGTCTGTCCAAAGAATATTATCACCCTTTCCTCCTATTCAAGGCGCATTCAGCACGAATTTACCACGGATGAATGTACCGCCCCATGCCAGAGGTCTTGCCCCGCCGGCATAGACATCCCCGCCTATATTAATGAGATAAAAAATGGAGATTACCTGAAAGCGGTGAGGATCATCAAAGAAACCAACCCTTTTCCTCTGGTATGCGGACGTATCTGCGTGCATCCCTGCGAATATGAATGCCGGAGGAACCTGGTGGATGAACCGGTGGCCATCAATCCTTTGAAACGCTTCGTAGCTGATTATGAAATGAATTCCGGCCAGCGCACCCATAATCCAAGGGCGCCGGAGACAGGGAAGCGTGTGGCGGTGGTGGGAGGAGGGGCCGAAGGATTAACCGCCGCCTATCTGCTTAATCGTTTGGGGCACGACTCCACGGTCTACGAATCCACGTCCAGGCTGGGGGGGTTGCTGAGGACCGGTATTCCCCGGAACAGGCTCCCCAGGGACGTACTGGACTGGGAGATCAGCGGCATCCTGGATGCCGGCGTCCAGGCATTCACCGATCAGAGGCTGGGAAAAGATTTCACTGTTGAATCCCTGTTAAAGGACGGCTTTTCAGCCGTGTTTGTAGCCACCGGCGGGTGGGATACCCAGTTGTCGGGGAGGCTGACAAACGACAGTCCCACTTATACTTTGCCGGGCGTGCACATCCTTGTAGATTTTATACTTAATCAACGTGCCGGTAAGAGGCCTTCCATGGGGGAAAATATCGCCATACTGGGAGGTGGTAAGGCCGCCCTGGAGGCCGCCGTGAACTGTCTTGAAGAGGGAGCGAGGGCCGTATCCATCATTAACCGTGTGGCGCGGGATAGATCTCCAATACCTGAAAAAGATATGTCGCAGGCAGAGGAACAGGGGATAAAGTTCTTTTTTCAAACCGCAGTTACCAGGCTTTCCGGTGAAGGCGATAAGCTGACACAGATTGAGGTCTCGCGTGTTTCAGAGTCCGGGGAAGAGATCAGCGATAGGGATGTCATTCCGGTCGATACCTTGCTTACGGGCGCGGGCAGGTTTCCGGAACTTATCTATGTCCCTTCATTCCAAGAGGGTGAGGATAGAGAGGTCCGGGAGACAGAAGGACCTGTCAGGTGGGAGACGTTTACATCATATCCCGGACCTTTTGCTCAACAGGATATAGGTATATTTCGGCCCGGAGAAGAGGCAAGTGATTATAAGGCGGTGGTTGAGGCTATCGGTTCCGGAAGAAGGGCGGCAAGCTCCGTACACAGGTACCTTACGGGTGAACCGGTGGAAGCTCCTTCAAACATGATCAGAAGCCACACAAGGGTCCTGAGTCTGTCTGAACTGGAGCCGGTATCTCACGCGGCCCGCGTGAACATGGATGAGTTAACTGAAGAAGAGTCCATCAACAACCCCGACATGGAGATCGCCAAAGGCTATTCCGAAGAACAGGCCCGCCTGGAGGCAAGCCGCTGCCTGCAGTGCGGCCTCATCTGTTACCGGAGGAATGAAGGGACACTGCATTAGGGGCGGAGAGGATACGAGTCATCCTGGGATAAGAACTATCCCCGGACCTCTTTCCGGCGCGTTCAAACATTCTTAAACCCCAAAACGCTATTCCCAAAAACACCGCACCTCCTGTTACGGCGCCCCATGTTGAGTCGGTATGGAGAAATTTGGCAATAAAACTCCCCAGGAAAGCCCCTAAAATAAGAAAAATGATCGGAGTCAGATAGACAAGGGCTGATAATTTTAGCAACGCGCCTTCCGGAAGGCTTATCTCCACATAATCTCCCACCTGCGCCTGCAGAACATTGGGCATCTCCACCAGTATATCCCGGGATGAGATATCGCAGGAATCCTTTGAGCTGCAGTGCTTGCAGGCCGATCTTTGCCGGACGCGCACCACAGCGATTCCTTTATTGAGCTTTTCGACTATGCCCTGTTCGGATACCATGTTAATTCCTTCCATCCGGTTACTGACTACGTAAAGAAGTGAATGAGGGTTCAAGGCCCTTCGACGGTGCCTCTCGGCCATGAGACATGTCGACGAGCTCATGTCGAGCCGCTCGAGGCCGAATGACTCAGGGCCATGAGTCCTTCGACTTTACTCAGGACTGTGAGCTTGTCGAACAGCGTGTCGAACGGGTCAAGTATACTAATAAAGTCTATTAGGCTGAAGGCTGTTAGGTTTTAGCTATTAGCTGTTTCCTTATCGCCTTTTTCATATTGTTCGCTCGCTCAGTCCAAGCCCTCACACATCCCCTTTCAAAAAATAGCTAAGAGGAGGTCACGGCTGTTCTTGGAAAGACGACATCTCAAAAAGAATTCCACCCAAGGCCTGCAGTGGGCTTGTTTTCAAGGGTTTGCTCCACCAGAACCCCTGGCAGAATATGCCGTTGCCACCAGGAAAAGGTTTGCCAAACCCTTGAAAATAAGACCACGTCCACGGAATACTATAGATGTCGTCTTGAAAAGAACCGCCGTGACCGGAATCAGCGATACCTTTATCCAGCCATGACCTAAAAGTAGTATCGAACTTCCGCGTTAATAGACCAAGACAACAGACCAAATTCACTCCTGATCCGGTATCTCTCCGGGTCTTTACCTAAAGGAACCCCGAGATTAACCGCTAGCTCGGACTCATTTGACAGGGAGTACACGACATTAAAGGAACAGAGGCTTGAACTGTCTTCCAGATTGGTGATTAACGTCATCTGGCCGTTCAACAGGGGACTAAACTGATATCCCACGCCCAAGGCTGTGTAATTCCGGCCTAGATAAGCAATCTTTTCGGCTTTTGGGGCCGCACCTAAGGCCGCATATTGGTAATCCTCACCCAATCCGCTGCCATGATAAAAGTATTCCAGCCTCACATCCAGGCTGTTTTCCCAATGATGTTCCAGACCCACGGAAATCTCAGTAGTGGTTTCTTGTAGAGGATCATCCGGATTACTGAGATTCCCCTCTGCTCGAATGCCCAACCAACGGAACAAATCACCCTGCAGTGAACCACCTATAACCTCACTGTCGCATACCAAGCCAGCTAGTAATGACCACTCGAAATCGCTGAACACAGTGGAGACCCTGCCGATATAAGAGGAGCGATTGCCCGTAGGACGATTGCTCCAACCTGTATCGCTATCAGGATCCTGATCATAGCCGAGAACGTTTATTAAGGATAATTGGGAAAGATCGCCCAGCCGGACTTCGGCCCGGATTGCGTCCACACCGGGTTTATACACGCGATAAAAGGCCTGGGCCGCAAAGGGAGCGAAAAAATCGTTGGGTGAAAAATAGAATGTGGTTGCCAGGTTGATGGGCTGACGCCCCAGGATAAGGTCAAGGCGGTCCTTCGACCATCGGAGATTGAGCCGGTCCAGGGCCATATGTATGTATCTTCTGTCGCTGAAACTCCATTCCAAGGCTGAGCTCCGTTCCACATCCAGAGGTGCGCCCAGAGTAAAGCTATCCAAGACTGTATTATCAGAGAAGTATGTCTGATAGGCGTTTACCTCCATGGTTAAGGTATCACGGATGCGGGTCAGCATCATCAGACGCATGATGCCCGCAATGTTACATTTTGACCGGTCTTTGAAAAACATATCATTATCAGGATATCTCCGGCAGTAGCCCAGACCCCTGATCATACCCCTCAATTCCACATATCCTTCATTACCCTGCCGTTCATAGAACGCAGCGGCAGGTAATGAAAAAGCCACAAAAATGACAGTAAAGATGGATAACCGGAAAAGGGGTTTATGGCTTAAATAACGTATCAACTGAGAACCTCATCTCTTTCCAGCTTTCCGTCCCTCAGGCCGATAACCCGATGGGCCCGCCCCATAACCCTTTGATCATGCGTGGAAAAGAGGAATGTCATTCCCGATTCTCTGTTCAGTCTTTCCATGAGATCCAGCAATGAATCCGCCGTAACGGAATCCACGTTCGCCGTAGGCTCGTCGGCCAAGATGATAGCCGGTTGCGTCACTATGGCCCTTGCTATAGCCACTCTCTGCTGCTGACCTCCCGACATCTCATCCGGACGCCGGTTTTCAAGCCCTTCCAGACCCACCTGTGCGACCACGGCTGTTACCCTTTCCCGGCACTCATGTTCAGGAACACCCTGCAATCTCAGAACGAACTCTGCGTTTTCATAGGCTGTCATAACCGCTATAAGATTATATGCCTGAAAGATAAAACCGATCCTGTCCCTTCGGATAGCCGACACCCGGGAACGGCTTAACAGATTGATATCTTCTCCCTCCAGAAACACCTTACCCTTGGTTGGAACATCCAGCCCGCCTATGAGATTCAGAACCGTGGTTTTCCCGGAACCCGAGGGACCGCAAAGGGCGACAAAGCCTCCTTTATAAACATTAAATGACAGTCCTTCCACCGCCCTTATATCTATCTTTCCCTGCCGGTAGAGTTTTGTGGCTTGTTCCAGCCTGACAATCGCCTGATCCGACATCACATCTCCTTCTCTACAGTGTTTTTAGGCTTTCAACCGGAGGAATCCTTCCCGCCTTCCATGCCGGGTATATTCCCGAAAAGATGGTTAGGGTAAAGACTCCCGCCAGGATTGCGAAGGCACTTTCTTTAAACAGACTGATCTTTAACAGCGGGTCCACCAGTACCCCGCTGGCGCTGTAGTCAGTGCCGATCATAGCGCTAAAGTCTATACCCCTGTAATACATATAGGCATACCAGGGCGCTGTAATAATAACGCCCAGTAGAACCCCCAGTATACCCAACCATATAGATTCCATAATCACCAGTCTGAAAAGGGTGGAGGGGGACATCCCGACAGCCATCATTACTCCAAACTCTCTTGTTCGCTCCATAACACTCATAAGCAGGGTGTTCAATATCCCAGCCGCGATCAGGAGACCCACCAGGACCTGGATGATATAGTTGCCGCTCTTATCCAGGGTGATGATTCCGGCCAGTTCGGCCTGTGTCTGCTTCCAGGTCAGGACCTCCCTGCTGGGACTGCCCACAGCGTTATTTATCTTCTCTCTCATCCTCTCAGCATGCCGCTGGTCTTCAATAACCACGGCTACCAGTGTGGCATCACCCGGGCCATAGCTCAGCACAGCCCTCATTCTGTCGATAGGCAGAAGGAGCATGGATCCGTCCGCCTCGCTTACGCCTGTCTCGAATATTCCGGTTACGCGAGCAATCTCACTTACGATCTCTCCGTTCACATCAGTTGTTGTATAAACAAGCTTTTTCCCTATGCCGATATTCAGCTTATCCGCCACTTTGGATCCCACCACCGCACCCAGGCCGTCCGTACCCGCAAAGACACTCCCTTCTATGATTGACCGAATAAACAGATTCTGCTCCTTTGATTCCATGGCAGGATCAATCGCTATGAACGCCCCGCCAATACTCTTGTTGGCGCTGGCCAGCATGGCCTGACCCGTGATTCTGGCAACACAATGCCTCACCCCGGGTATTTCCTTCATCCTGGATAGTATGTCATCCGTGTTCAATAACCTCTTATCCAGAGAAGGTGTATCATTATATCCCACCGGCTCGATAGCAACATGTCCCAATCCCATTTCAGCACTTGTGTTGATCATTTTGGTGTAACCATAATCTCCGGTGCCGCAAAAGGTTACCGAGAATAACACCCCGAAACCTATGGAGAAGGCGGTGATATAGGTTCGGCGTTTTCGCCGCCACAGGTTACGCCATGCCATCTTGTATAGTTTCATCTGAAGTTCACTCCTGACGGGTCGCCGTAAATACGATACTTCTAACATTCGCGTATTACGTTCACGGTACTAATACTATCTTTTAGGGTTCTTCCCCTGGAATCCTTGAATCCTGTCATTAACCGAATTAACCAATCGACTATTTAACCATTAACCTATGAGCTGTTAGTTATTAGTTATCAGTTATTGGTTATTGGTTAAATGGTCGAATAGTTAAATCGTCAAATTGTTGAATAGTCAAATCGTTAAATAGTCGAATGGTTAAATGGTCGAATGGTCAAATCGTTATGACCCTATTTAACGAATCAACCATTCAACTATTTAACTATTTTACCTTCTAATCCTCTTTCCTCTTTCCTCTTTCCTCTTTCCTCTTTCCTCTTTCCTCTTTCCTCTTTCCTCTATGCCCTCGACCCCTTGAACCCTTCCTTACCGATGATGTATAGCCGAGACAGGTCTGATAACCGCTGCCTTCACAGCCGGGTAAAGCACAGCTATAAACGCTATAATGAACAGGAAAACAACCGGAATTATTACGGCTTCAGTCGTCAGATAGGCCTTCCAGACCGGATCCATAGCCACTCCGCCGAAAGAGGCACCATCGGCGACGGAGGAAAGATCAATGCCGTTTTCCTCCAAATAACGGGATAGAGACCACCCGAATACAACGGCTATAACGCTCGCCATTACTACCTGTATGGCTGTCTCAGCATATATGAGCAACATCAACTGCCATGGCGTGACTCCCACGGCCTTCATGATACCCAGTTCCCTGATCCGTTCAAACACGCTCATGAGCATGGCGTTTAGAACCACCATGGCTACTGCCGTATATGTAATAATAACCATGATAATCATCTGTGAGTCGGCCAGGTCCAGTATTCTGGCAATAACAGGCCTGAGTGCCCGCCAGTTCATTGTCTCATATTCCCCTGCCAGGCTTGACACCCGGGCTGTGGCCTCATCAAGATCGCTGCTTCTGTCGGGCCGCATTATAGCGATTTCGTGACCTCCCGTCGGAAGCACCATCAATTCACGAAATTCCTTTTCAATCATGTATAAACCGGCCCGGTCCACTTCCTCACCCACGGACTTGAGTATGCCTTGGACAATATAGAGGTCATTGGCCATGGAACCGTCCGTGGCCTGGCCCAGGAATACTATTTCGTCCCCTGGCTTTACGCCGAGGGTCTTGGCCAGTTTTCTGCCTATGACAACACCTTTGGGGTCGCTCTCGCTAAGCCACTCGCCTTGGAGCACGTGATTATGGACCTGTGTGACATCATCCTCCGTTGAAGTATTAATCCCTCTTAACTGTACTCCTGCGGATGCCGACCCTGCCGCTGCCAGGCCGAAGCCGTACAGCCTAGCGGTTGCATGCAACCCTATTTGCCTGATTTCGTTGACCAGGGTATCTGCGTTATCTATCCGCGTGTATAGATCAGGATCGTCCCTGTATCCCTCGGCATGTATCTGGATGTCGCCCAGATCCATTGCCACGGCATTTTTTTCGCTTGCCTGAAGCAAACCCTGCATCAAGGCCGCGAACAGTATCATGATAAAACCCGCAAATCCCATGGCCAGGGTGGTCACCAGCGTACGGCGCCAGTTTCGGAACACGTTGCGTGATGCTATTGAAAAGATTTTCATCCGTATCTCACATCCTCTTCAGCCGGGCAATCGAAAAGAAATCGTCTTCTATGGGGACGCCTAACTCCAGCTCTTCATAGATGAGTTCCGTATATTCATCGGGTTTATCCGCCGGAACCACCTTCATAACCTTCGGCCTCAGCCTGCCGGCGAGCATCTCTATCCTGCTGAAGGTGATGGTCCTGGCGATATTCATGTCTTCATCATAATAGTAATACTCTAAAGGTATATAGCCGTCCGCAATCAATATGGCTACCACCTTGCCCCAGACCACAGCCGCATCCGGCTTGGGGATAAGCGTGAATTCAAATATCTGCTGGTTGTCCCTTTCGCCCTCAAAAGATATAAAAGGATCATAATCTTCTTCCATGCGCGATTCCTTGACCAGGTCATCATTGGTAAAGTGGCTCCCCATCCAGGACCCCACCATCATGCCGGAAGTCAAACGGATTGTGCGGTCGGTCCGCGGCAGATAACTGTATATACTGTTACCTGACTTCAGTGTGGCGGTGCCCTTTTCCTTGAGCGGCATAAGAATGCGTACCAGGGTCTTTTCTTTCCCTTCTGACCAGCCTTCCAGGCGCAACTCGCGACTGTAGTGAGCGGTTTTGACGCGCATGGTTATTATGGAATGGGATGATACACCACGCCACATATCATCAACCTGGCGCAGTATCTCCTTGGCCCTTCGGGTCGCGGCATCATTCTCTTGCAGGAACGATACACGTGCCGGATAGCACTGAAATGTGATCAGGAGAGTAATTATCAGAATAGCTTTATGGTGTCTTCTCATGGCATCTGTTGCATTTTGTGTACTCTAGGGGATTATCACCGGAGATGGCTTGTCCCTTATATTCCGCTCCCTCATTCTTCAGCATCTCTATACTTGTTTTGGCTCATATTATCAAGGAAGATCATACAAAAATCACATAGATATCAAAAAGCATTACTAGTTAGCTGTTAGCTGTTAGTTGTTAGTTGTCGGTTATCAGTTGTCGGTTATTGGTTATCGGTTAAATGGTCGAATGGTTAAATGGTCGAATGGTCGAATCGTTATGACCCTATTCGACAAATATCCCATTTAACTAATTAACCAATTCCCCATTTAACTATTTAACTACTTTACCTTCTTCTCTTCTTACCTCCTGATCTTCTGACCTTCTCATCTTCTTATCTTCTGACGTTCTGATTCTCTTACCCTCTTTCCTCTTTCCTCTATGCCCTATGCTCTTTGCGCTATGCGCTTGTCGTCTTGAAAAGACCAACCGTGGCCGGAGGGGCGTTCCTTTTTTTCGTTCCGGATCTCCCGGGCTGGTCATTTCAAGTGGTTACGGGCGTGGGATGCCTACCCCCTCCGCTGTTCCCCTCGGCTTCGCTTCCGCCTTCGTTAAAACTTCGGCGGGACAGGCGGGGCCAGGGGGTCCCCCACCCTTAACCTCCTGAAATAACAGCGCGCTCCCGATAGTCACTCCAAAAAGGAACAGCCCTTCGCCTCAGTTCCACACCTTTGGCCTTACCCGAGGTCACGGGTGTTCTTTTCAAGATGACATCTCCAAAAGGATCCCACCCAGGGTATGCAGTGGTCTTGTTTTCAAGGGGTTGCACCACCAGGACACCACGTAGAATGTACCGTTGCGAACAGGAAAAGGTTTGCCAAACCCTTGAAAATAAGTCCACGTCCACTGAATGCCACAGATGTCTTCTTGAAAAGAATCGCCGTGACCGGATATTAGCCATACCTATATCCCTAGGAATGATGGACAAAAAAGGCCCCTGAGGGGAGAAAGGAGGGAAAACTCAGGGGCCTAATCGGCGATAAGGTTGATTAACTTCATCCCTATCTATTCAATATTATAATCACTTCATTCCGGTATTCAATGCAAAAAATCTGCACTGAAAATTGTGCATCATGCACTAATTTTTGTGCTTTTTTTACATATCCTGCCTATTTCTAACTGCCGCCTTCCAGAATAGTCTTAACCGTATTGCCGGAAAAGTACACAGGTAAAAGGGTTCAGGCCTTCCATAAATAAAGGGATCCCCCAAATCAAACCCCCGGCACAGAGTTTGTAATATAGAAGATGCGCAGATCCCTTTTAATAATACACAGGAGGTCCTTTTATGAACCAAGAGATAACGACCAGTGACACCCATGCCCGGAAAAAACGTATCCTTTATATTGAAGACGAACAGACAGTAATGAAAGTTACCAAGCAGATACTGGAACATCTCGGGTTTGAAGTGGATGTTTTGATGCAATCCCGCCAAGCCATCAGCTTGCTAAAAACACAATCGGAGGACTATGACCTTATAATTACCGATATGAACATGCCCCATATGAACGGGATAGAACTGTCCAAAATATTACTGGAAATCAGGCCGGATATCCCCATTATCCTGTGTACAGGATCCGCTAATTCAATGGATGAAGAGGAAATAAGGGCGCTTGGTATAAAAGGGATACTCCCCAAGCCCTTTATGATTGAAGATATTATAAAGCTTACCAACTCTGTCCTTACCTGAGTATCTTCCTGTCCAGGCTCCTGTACTGTATAGCCTCGGCCACGTGTTCCGCCTTGATATCAGGACTGCCTTCGATATCCGCTATGGTCCGCGCGATCTTCAGTATCCTGGAATAGGCCCTGGCGCTCAGGCCGAGCTTCTCCATGGCCCTTTCCAGCAGATTATCCGACTCCGAATCCACCTCGCAAAACCGCCTGATGTGCCGGCTGCTCATATCGGCGTTGGCACGGATCTTCAGTCTTTGAAAACGCTCTGCCTGGACCTCCCTCGCCTTCTTCACCCTCTCCAGGATCTCGGCGGATGACCTCCCCTTTTCCTTTTTGGAAAGGTCCTTGTACTCCACCGAAGGGACCTCCATGTGAAGATCGATCCTATCCATTAGAGGTCCTGATATCTTGGATCTGTAACGTTGAATCTGCAGATAGGAGCAACTGCATTCCCTCCTGGGATCTCCGAAAAAACCGCACGGGCAGGGGTTCATAGCGGCCACAAGCATAAAATTGGCAGGATATGTCACCGTGGAACTGGCCCTGGCTATGGTGACGCAACCGTCTTCTATCGGCTGGCGCAGGACTTCCAAAACATTTTTCCTGAATTCAGGTATCTCATCAAGAAAAAGCACGCCGTTATGGGCCAAACTTACTTCGCCAGGCTTTGGGTTCTGCCCCCCTCCTATAAGGCCCGCATCTGAGATGGTATGATGAGGAGCCCTGAACGGTCTTGTGGTTATTAAACCTTTGTCCTCCGGCATCAACGCCATAACGCTGTAGACCTTGGAGGTCTCCAGTGCCTCCTGAAAGCTAAGGTCCGGCAGAATAGTGTGGAGCCTTCTGGCCAGCATGGTCTTACCGGCCCCCGGAGGCCCTATCATTATCATGTTATGTCCACCGGCCGCGGCTATCTCCATGGCCCTCTTGACATTTTCCTGGCCCCGCACATCACTGAAATCCAACAGATGTTCGTGACTCTTAAAAAGACCTTTGAAATCCTCATGAAAAGGACTTATGTTTGAGAATCCCAACAGGGCTTGCACAAGCCGGGAAAGGTTGTTCACGGGATAGATATCAATCGCTTCAACTACGGCGGCCTCCGTTGCGTTCTCAGGCGGCAGAAACAGGCCCTTCAGCCCCATATCCTTCGCCATCACTGCTATGGGAAGAGCCCCCTTTATTGGTCTTATAAGGCCATCAAGGGAAAGTTCTCCCAGAAAAAGGGTCTGGAATAATGACTCTCTTGGAATAAGGCCGGTTGCCGCCAGTATCCCTATGGCCATGGGAAGATCAAAGGCAGAACCCTCTTTTTTGATATCAGCCGGAGCAAGGTTAACGGTTATCCTGTCGGAAGGGAATTGATATCCGGAGTTTTTAATAGACGCCTTTACTCTCTCTTTGCTCTCCCGGACCGCGCCTTCGGGGAGGCCGACAGTTGAAAAAGAGGGGAGACCCTTGGATATATCCACCTCGACTTCAACGATATAGGCATCGATCCCTATTACAGCACTGCTCATTACCTTGGCAAGCATAATCTGTTCTATAAGTATAAGTTCTGATTGAAATGGGTTGATTTGACATGTTTTCTGCCTTCAATATTTGTGCCAAAAAGATTCCGGCAGTTTAAATTAGGAAACTACCGGTAAACCAACAACCTTTACATTTAATAACAGGAATGATAAAATGCGGAGTTTATTTAAAATTGATTACCTCGTTTTAGGCCTGAAAAGGGCGTCTTTCAGCCATTAGGGCCCCGCGTATAACAAGGCACTGGCTCAAAAAAAGCATATAGGGGATAAAAGGCCTTCTGGGCGTTCATCAAGCTTGAGGGAGCTATATGACAATTATAAAAAAGGAGTATAAAGAACATGGCACGAATTACTGTGGAAGACTGTCTTAAAAAGATTAATAACCGTTTTGCGCTGATTCACATGGTATCCAGACGCGTAAGGCAGTTGAGAAAGGGGGTTGAGCCTACCATCACCTCCAAGAACAGGGATATTGTCATCTCCCTGAGGGAAATCGCCGCTGGTAGCATAAGCCTGACGAAAGGAGATGATTTTCAGGAGCTTTATGTAAACAATACGGATCTCATTTCCGAAAAGTCAGAAACAGCAAACCAGGTGGTGCAAGCAGAAGATGAGGAAGATTAAAAGGCAATTTTGATGTATAAAAGAGATTATTATGAAACCCTGAATGTCTCCCGTGACGCGGGGGAAGAGGAGATCAAGCGGGCCTACAGGAAAATGGCCATGAAGTATCACCCGGACCGGAATCCCGGAGATAAGGAGGCTGAAGCATACTTTAAGGAAGCGGCCGAGGCATATGAAGTCCTGAGGGACAGAGAAAAAAGGGATATCTATGACAGGTTCGGTCATGAAGGACTCAGGGGAACAGGATTCAGCGGATTCAGTGATTCTAACGATATATTCTCCAGCTTCGGGGACATCTTTGAAAGCCTATTCGGTTTTGGACCGGAAAGGGGCCGAAGAGAGCGTCCCAGAAAGGGGAACAATCTCCGCTATGATATTGAATTGACCCTTGAAGAGGCCTTTTCTGGAAAGGAAGAAGAAATAACCTTCAGAAAATGGGGGCCTTGCGAAGCATGTGACGGATCCGGAATAACCCCTGGAAGCGAACCCCAAAGATGTGATACATGCCACGGTAGTGGAAATATAATCAGGTCCCAGGGTTTCTTCCAGATCAGGACAACATGTCCCACCTGTAATGGTCAAGGCAGGATAATAACCGATCCATGTACAAAATGCCAAGGCCGCGGCAAAGTACAGGTTCACAGAACCATGAACCTGAAGATTCCGGCCGGGGTGGACAACGGTTCACAACTCCGAATTCGCGGGGAGGGCGAAGCAGGAGAATATGGGAGCCCGAGCGGGGACCTCTTTGTGGTCCTTTCGGTAAGAAAACACCAGTTCTTTGCCCGCGATGGAGAACATCTCTTCTGTGAGATACCGGTTTCTTTTGTCCAGGCGGCCGTGGGTGACGTGATTAGTATTCCGGTGATGGGAGAAGAAGAACCCCGGGCAGTAAAGATCCCCCAGGGGACACAGCCCGGTGATGTTATATCCATTGCCGGACTGGGCATGCCCGGCCTTAACACAAAAAGGCACGGGAATCTCTTCATAAAATTTCTGGTAAAGATCCCTAAAAGACTAAACAAACGACAAAAAGAGCTTTTAGAAGAGTTCGCGGAGGCCGAAGGATCAAGAGGCCAAAATAAGATAGGCAAGCTGTTCAGGGCAAAATGAACAATAAGACTTGGAAATATATTATATTTTATTTGCCTTTTTCGCTTAATGTTTATAGGTTATATTTTATATCTTGGAATCTTAACACAGGGGACAAGTTTTCAGGGCTATGCTAAAGAAGAAACAGTTAAAATTCTTTAAAAACCTCTTGAACGAGAAACTAGAGGAGCTCCTTAAAGAAGCCAACAGGACCGTCAGCGGCATGAGTGTGGACAAGGAAAACACACCTGACCCCACAGACAGGGCAACCCTGGAAGCGGACCGAAATTTTACCCTCAGGATACGCGATAGGGAAAGGAAATTAATAGGCAAAATCAAAGACGCCCTGGAACGTATTGATCAGGGCACGTACGGGATATGTGAATCCTGCGGGGAAGATATCTCCGATGAGAGGTTAAAGGCAAGACCAGTTACCACACTATGTATTGAATGTAAAAAGAAGCAGGAAGACGAGGAAAGAATAAAGGGTATATAGACTAATCCATTTGAGGGAAAATTAAGCCGGAGCAGGTCTTTCCTATGCCCGGCTTTTTTCATGTATCAATGCACCCTAATGAAGCACAGATTAATGTTCAATGCAAAAGGCCAAAGTCGATCCATGACCAAGTTGGAAGATACGAGGAGCAGGGTTATTAGATGCCGGCCAGGAAGAAAAAAGGAATAAAAAAGGCTGGGGTGAATGGTGTCAACACGGAGGTAATAACAACCCACATCAATGCCGATTTTGACGCCCTATCATCAATGGTGGCGGCAAAAAAACTATATCCTGACGCAGTCATGGTCTTTCCTGGATCGCAGGAGAAAAATCTCCGTAATTTCTTCCTCCATTCCGTTTCTTACATCTTTAACTTCACGAAGATTAAGGATATAGATCTTGACCAGGTCAAGAGACTTATCCTTGTGGATACCCGCCAGAGGAATCGTATCGGGAGGTTCAAAAAGATATTGGATAAGAAAGATCTGGATATCCATATCTACGATCATCATCCGGATTCCGATGATGACATACACGGCAATAAGGAAGTTGTCTTGCCTATAGGATCAGCAACCTCCATCCTTACGGATATTATCAGGCAAAAAGGCATATCCATCACTCCTGATGAGGCTACTATTATGTGTCTGGGAATCCATGAGGATACAGGTTCTTTCACCTTTTCCTCCACAAGGCCCGAAGATCACATGGCTGCTGCATGGCTCTCAAATCAGGGGGCGAATCACAATGTTATCGCGGACCTGATCACGCGGGAACTCTCCGCGGAGCAGATCTGGATACTAAACGACCTGACAAAATCCGCTACTACCCGTGTTATCAACGGAATCGATGTGGTCATAGCCACTGTGATCAGGGAAAATTACATAGGGGATTTCGCGGTGCTTGTTCACAAATTCATGGAAATGGAAAATCTAAAAGTCATCTTTGCCCTGGCCCAGATGGAGGACAAGATATACCTGGTGGCCAGGAGCCGGATAGCAGAGGTCAACGTGGCAGAGATTGCCCTGGAGTTTGGTGGAGGCGGGCATCCATATGCGGCTTCCGCTACGATCAGGAAAAAGCCGCTGATACAGGTGGAGAGATCCCTTCAAGCCCTTCTCAGAAAACGCATCAACCCTCGAAAAACAGCCAAGGATATGATGTCCTCACCTGTAATATATGTCTACCCCGAGAATAGCGTTAAAGAGGCCTCTACCATCATGACAAAATACAATATAAATGTACTAATGGTCGCTGACAGGAAAGGGGCATTGAAGGGTTATATCACCAGGCAAATAATGGAAAAGGCCGTCTATTTCGGTCTGGGTCATGTCCCTGTAAAAGACTATATGAATATCGACTTCTCAGTTGTCAAGCCGGACACCCCTCTAAGCGAGATTCAAAAGCTTATCATTAATAAGAAACTGAGAATCCTGCCGGCTGTAGAAGACGGTAAGATGGTCGGAGTGATAACCAGGACGGATCTGCTTAACATCCTGGTTGGAGGACCGGTGATCGAAGATTTCTTTTACGACTCACGCAGTTCATCCGATTCGATAAAAAAGAAAAACATCGCTTCCATGCTCAAGGAACGTCTGCCTCGAAGGATAATCACCCTTATCAAGGATTTCGGATCAACCGCCGATACCCTGGGTTATAACGCCTATCTGGTCGGAGGTCTGGTCAGAGACCTGTTACTCAAACGCAATAATCTGGATGTGGACCTGGTAATAGAAGGTGAAGGTATCAGGTTCGCACAAGAATTAGCAAAGGCCCATGATGTCAGGGTAAGGAGCCACAAGAAATTCGGGACTGCGGTTCTTATATTCCCGGATGGTTTCAAGGTAGACGTTGCTACGGCCCGTATGGAGTATTATGAAACCCCGGCCTCCCCCCCTACGGTCCAAACCAGTTCCCTTAAAATGGATCTTTTCAGACGGGATTTCACCATAAACACCTTGGCGATTAAATTGAACAAGAAAGACTACGGTCTCCTGATAGACTATTTCGGAGGTCAAAAGGACCTCAGGGAGAAGGTGATAAGGGTCCTCCACAATCTCAGCTTCGTCGAGGATCCCACCAGGATATTCAGGGCAATTCGATTTGAGCAGAGATTCGGCTTCGGGATAGGTAAACTCACCCTGTCCCTTATAAAGAATGCCGTTGATATAGACTGTTTTAAAGACCTCTCCGGCAGGCGTATATTCACGGAACTGAGACTCCTTCTTATGGAGGGCAAACCCATTCAGGCTATGGCAAGGATAAACGAATTAGATCTGCTTCAGTTCATTTCGCCTGACATACAGTATACTGAAGACCTGCGCAAGGTCCTGGAAGACATCAGAGCGGTTATCTCCTGGTTTGATCTTCTCTACCTGGAAGAGTCCTACCAACCCTGGAAGGTCTTCTGGTACGGCCTCACATCATTCCTGGATGAGAAAGCCTTGAGGAATCTTGCTGAGAACATGCAGATGAATGACCTGGAAAGCCGTAAGATGATAGCCCAGAGGCTGGGGGTTAACGAGCTTCTGGAAAAACTGTACCAATTAAAGGGCGACGATAACTACAAAATCTATACTTTACTTTCACAATATGATACAGAGATACTGCTTTTTATCATGGCAAAAGAAGATAATGATAACATAAAAAGAATTAACTCCAATTATTTTACAAGATTGAAGAGCAAAAAGGTCCTTCTCAAAGGAAAAGAACTAAAGGAAATGGGCTTCAAACCTGGCCCCCTCTATAAAGAGATATTCAGTCGCCTCCTTGAGGCTGTTCTTAACGACAAAGTGGAGACAAAGGAAGATGAGATGGATTTTGTTAGAGAGCATTTTGGACAACATTTACAGGTGTAAGAATTAAAAGAAGGTACAGGGCACACCCGCCTTCGCCCCTTCGACAGGCTCAGGGCTTCGGCGCGGCAGGGAGGCGTAAGGTGCAGAGACAGTCGTCCGGTCACGGCCATTCTTTTCAAGACGACATCTATGGCGTTCAGTGGACGTGGCCTCATTTTCAAGGGTTTGGCAAACCCTTTCCTGTTCGCCATGGCACATTCTGCCAGGGGTCCTGGTAGTGCAAACCCTTGAAAATCAGCCCACTGCAGGCTTTCGGTGGAATTCTTTTTGGAGATGTCATCTTGAAAAGAATGGCCGTAACCTCGGGTAAGGCTAGAAGTGTACAAGTAAGGCGAAGGGTTGTCCCTTTTATGAGTGACTATCGGGAGGGCGCTGTTATTTCAAGTGGTTACGGGTGGGGGACCCCCTGGCTCCCGTGTCAAAGACACGGGAGAACAGCGGAGGGGGTAGGCATCCCACGGCCGTAACCACTTGAAATGACCAGCCCGGGAGATACGGAACGAAGAAAAGGGACAGCCCTTCGACAGGTCATTCGGCAGCTTCATGATTCTGAGTGAAATCGAAGGACTCAGGGCTACGGCGGGACAGGTCGGCACGGCAGGGAGGCGTAAGGTGCAGGGCCGGGTTATATATCCCTTAGATGTGAATTTGATTCTGGAAAGGCCTAGAAGATTGGCGGTTTTAACATAGACACGAGAGCAGGAGACAGGATTAATGAAAAAGAGGATTGTAAGCGGAATGAGACCAACAGGGAAAATACATCTGGGACATCTCCATGGAGCCCTTGACAACTGGAGAAGCCTGCAAACTGACTACGAATGTTTCTTCTTTATAGCTGACTGGCACGCCCTGACCAGTGAATACACGGATACGGAAATAATAAAAGAATCAATCTTTGATATTATTATAGACTGGATTTCCATAGGGCTTGACCCGGCGCAATCCACCTTCTTCATTCAGTCGCATATCAAGGAACACGCGGAACTGCACCTGATCCTTTCCATGATAACTCCTTTGCCCTGGCTGGAAAGAAACCCCACCTACAAGGAACAGTTAAACGAATTGACCCATAAGGATCTTTACACTTACGGGTTTTTGGGTTACCCGGTTCTTCAGGCAGCGGATATCCTTATGTATAAGGCGGACGCCGTGCCGGTAGGGGAAGATCAGGCCCCACACGTGGAATTGACCAGGGAGATAGCCAGACGTTTTAATAACCTTTACAAGAAGATCTTCCCGGAACCGGCCACGTTTCTGGCGCCAACATCCAAAATACTCGGACTGGACAGACGTAAGATGAGTAAAAGCTATAACAATGCCATATTCTTGGTTGACTCGGATGAAGAGATCCGGGCCAAAACCGCCGAGATGATAACGGACCCTCAAAGGGCCAGAAGGACGGACCCGGGCAATCCCGAGATCTGTAATGTTTTCTCCTTTCACGAGATATACAGTCCAAAGGCCACCGTAAAACAGATTCAAAAAGATTGTCGCAGCGCTAAGATAGGGTGCGTTGATTGTAAAAAAATAATGGCGCAAAATCTATGCAGTGCCCTGGCGCCGGTGAGGGACAAGAGGCGAGAACTGGAATCGGACATCAAAAAGGTCGAGGACATTATTGAAAATGGAAATAACAGGGCTAGATCAATCGCGGAGGGAACAATGTCTGAAGTGAAAGAGGCGGTGGAGATATAAAAAGGTGATAGATTCCAGGCAAAATCTCATTATGGGCACACGAACTTGTTTATGACTGAACAGACCGAATATAGAGTGAAACTGGAAATCTTTGAAGGGCCTGTGGACCTGCTCCTCCATCTTATTCGAAAAAACGAGGTAGACATATTTGATATTCCCATTTCCCTGATCACGGACCAGTACCTCGAATATCTGGATATGATGAAAGCCCTTAATATAAACGTGGCCGGAGATTTTCTCCTTATGGCATCAACCCTCCTCCACATAAAATCCAGGATGCTTCTTCCGGAACAGGACAAAGACGACAAGGATGAGGAGGAAGATCCCAGGACCGAGATAACAAGACCCCTCCTGGAATACATGCGCCTCAAAGAGGTGGCCGGTGAGTTGTCCGCCAGAGAGATGCTGGACAGAGACGTCTTTAAGCGCCATATGCCCAGCGATTATATGTCTCAACTGGACGGAAGTAACATGGAACTGGATATCAACATCTTCCAGCTCATGGACGCCTTTAAGAGGATAGTGGAACAGAAACTGCCAGGCACCCCCATGCTTCTTGTTTCCGAGACCGTAAGTATAAAGGATAAAACTACCTTTATCCTGCAACAGTTAAGGCAAAAATCCACTGTCTTTTTTAAGGAACTCTTTAATGAAAAGCAGACAATATCCGAATTCATTGTGACCTTCCTGACCTTGCTGGAACTGGTTCATATAGGCATGGTCAGGGTATTTCAGCCCGCTCCCGACAGTGATATACGCCTGGAGGCCCGTTTCACGGATAATGAGGAAGAACATAATGGCTAAATCATTGAAACTGATACTCGAAGCCCTGCTTTTTTCATCGGATAGACCCCTTACCATCAAGGATTTTCGTAACTGCCTTCCTGAAGCGGATACATCCGATATCAAAAACGCTTTAAAGGTATTGGAACATGATTACGAGGTCCTGGACCGCAGTTATACACTCAAGGAAGTTGCAGGAGGTTATCAATTCAGGACCCGTTCCGAGTATGGATCCTATATCCTGAAAATGATTCAGAGCACCCCCAATAGGCTTTCACGAGCGGCAATGGAGACGCTAGCCATAATAGCTTACAAACAGCCGATCCTCCGCCACGAGATAGAAAGGTTAAGAGGAGTGGATGTGGGAGGAATCCTGAAAACACTTCTGGAAAAAGGCCTCATTAAAATCATGGGGCGAAAGAATTTGCCGGGCAGGCCTCTTATATACGGTACGACAAAACGCTTTTTAGAGGTGTTTGACCTCAAGGATATATCTTCCCTGCCAAAACTGAAAGAGATTAAGGCCTTCGGTTCAGAAGAATACGAAGCCTCATCTCTACATGAAGAGGCGGCACCTGAGCAAAAACCCGGTGGAGTGTTTGACGTCCCCGAGAGCCCCCCTGAAACAAACGACTCAGGACCGGATACGGCGGAGATGCCTTCCCATGATGAAACGGACAAAGAAAGAGAATCGTGAAAGGATCTTCAAACGGGTCACAGCGGCTTAACAGGATATTGTCCCTTGCCGGGATAGCATCCAGGCGCCGGGCGGATGAAATGATTGAGGCGGGCCGGGTTAGCGTGAACGGCAAAATTGTCTCGAAACCGGGTTCCAGGGCTATCTGGGGGAAAGATAGTATCATAGTGAATGGCAAGGAGATCCCGAGTCCGTCCGAGAGGGTCTATGTTGTGCTGAATAAACCCTTCGGATATATATGCTCCCTCAAAGACCCGGGAGAAAGGCCTATCGTGACCGATCTTATCAAGGATATCCCCCAGAGGATCTATCCGGTCGGCCGCCTTGATTTCGACACCCTTGGCTTACTGCTCATGACAAATGACGGTGATTTCGCCTACAGGCTGACACACCCCCGATACCATGTCCCCAGGACATATAAGACTACCATCGACGCGGCCCTGTCGCCAGAGGCACTGGAAAACTTGAGGAAAGGAGTTATGCTGGAGGACGGTTTCAGCGGCAGGTCCAAGGTAACCCCTGTTAAGCAATACAGGGGCAAAAGCGTAATCAGGATTACGGTTACCCAGGGAAGAAACCGGCTTGTCAGGAGAATGTTCGAAGCCTTAGGTTACCGTATAATACATCTTATAAGAACAGGCTTTGGGAATCTTGAACTGGGCAAACTTAAGCCCGGTCATTACCGGCATCTCGAACCCCATGAGGTTCTGGCGCTGAAAAAATCGGTTGGTTTATAGGTTGGGTTTTGTCCAGGGTCAGATCAGGTTGCTCATCTTGTTTTTAAGATTCTCATTGAACCCCCGAACCCTGAATACTTGAATGCTAATAAATGTCGTCTTGAAAAGAATGGCTATGACCGGAGGGCTGTCCCTTTTCTTCGTTCCGTATCTCCCGGGCTGGTCATTTCAAGGAGTTATGGCCGTGGGATGCCTACCCCCTCCGCTGTTCCCCTCGGCTTCGCTTCCGCCTTCGTTAAAACTTCGGCGGGACAGGCGGGGCCAGGGGGTCCCCCAGCCGTAACTCCTGAAATAACAGCGCCCTCCCGCTAGTCACTCATAAAAGGAACAGCCCTTCGCCTTAGTTCTACACGTCCGGCCTTACCCGAGGTCACGGGTGTTCTTTTCAACATGACATCTCCAAAAGAAGCCCACCCAAGGTATGCAGTGGGCTTGTTTTCAAGGGTTTGCACCACCAGGACACCACGTAGAATGTGCCGTTGCGAACAGGAAAAGGTTTGCCAAACCTTTGAAAATAAGACCACGTCCACTGAACGCCATAGATGTCGTCTTGAAAAGAATACCTGTTACCGAAGAGCTGTCCCTGTGGCTTACGCCTTGCGCCATGCGGTATGCGCTATGCCCTACTCCCCTATAACCTTGACCAGCACCCTCTTCTTTCTTCTCCCGTCAAACTCACCGTAGAAGATCTGCTCCCAAGGCCCGAAATCCAATTTCCCTTCTGTTACGGCAACGACCACTTCCCTGCCCATAACCTGTCGCTTCATATGGGCGTCCGCATTATCCTCTCCCACATTATGATGATACAGGGAAACCGGCTCATGGGGAGCAAGTTTCTCAAGCCACAAATCGTAATCATGGTGAAGGCCGGATTCGTCGTCATTGATAAAGACAGAGGCAGTGATATGCATGGCATTGCATAGTAAAAGCCCTTCCATGATCCCGCTCTCCTTGAGGCATTCATTTACCTGGGAAGTTATGTTTACGAAGGCCCTTCTTGTGGGGATATTGAACCATAGTTCCTTTTTGTAGCTTTTCATGGTGTTCTCCTGAATTTGATCTTAAAAAAACCGGCCGGGGTCAGCAAGGCCCTACATTGCCCATACTCTGGAGCTCGGAAGCGAGGCGCACATATTCATCTATGTCAATAGTCTCCGCCCGTCTTCGGGGGTCGATGCCGGCCCTGTCCAATGCCTGATAGATTATATCATCCCCGTAGAGAGGAAGAGCACCCTTAAGGGAATTGAAAACGGTCTTTCGTCTGTGGGCAAAGGCGCCTCTTACTACCCTTTTAAGGTGGGCCTCATCCTGTGTCCTTACGGGATAGGGTCTTTCCAGATCTATCTTCACCACAGCGGAACCGACCTCCGGTCTGGGATAAAAGGCCTCCTTCGGCACCTTGACCAGCGGGGAGACATCAGCGTTATACCTTATCAGCACGGTCAAAGCCCCGTATTCCTTTCCGCCGGGGGCACCCAGAAGCCTCCCTGCAAATTCGTATTGAAACATGAGGACAGCCCAGCTAATAGAATTCCGGCAGGCCATTATTCTTTCCAGCAAGGGTGAAGATATATTATAAGGGATATTCCCGACCACCACCAGCTTGTCTTCATCCTTCGCCCTCAACCCTTCCAGGTCAAACCTGAGGATATCTTCGTTTATCAGGTCGACGTTATCAATGCCGGATATGGAAAGCCTTTCTTTAAGCATATCCGCTAATTGAGAATCTTTTTCCACCGCGGTGATTTTCCGCACGTACCCTGCCAGGGGGACAGTCAAGGCGCCCAGCCCTGGCCCGATCTCAAGGGCATGGTCCGATTTACGGAAACCCGCTCCTTTGATAATATTGTGTATAACCCGCCGGTCCGTAAGAAAATACTGGCCGAGGCGCTTCTTCGGCCTGTAGCTGTTTATCCCCCTTTTCTTGTTCATTTTGCCCCGGATTTACGCTCCCTCCTTATTCCCCGCAAGCTTCCTATAACACCGATCCCTGTCCCTGTGATAGGCGTTATGTTGCTTCCCCTGGTTTTTACTCATATGCCGGGCACCAGGTATCCATTCTCTAGCCGATATCCTCGATGGGATATCGAGACTTGACGTCGATTGAAAGATCGGAGCGCTCGCCCCGCATAATTCTGTAACAGCCCGTCAAGGCAATCATGGCTGCATTATCCGTGCAATATTCCGACCGCGGATAATAGAAAGCGATTCCGCGTTTATCCGCCTCTTCTTTCAATCTCCTGCGTAAGGCTTGGTTACACGCCACGCCACCCGCAAGGACTAGCGAGTCAATGCCTAATTCTTCACCCGCCTTAAGCAACTTTTGGGACAGTACATCAATAATTGCTTCCTGGAATGAGGCAGCGATATCCTCCTCACTCACATCAGCGGATATGTCTCTGTTATTCCGCCATTTCCGTATATAAATGGAAACCGCTGTCTTGAGACCGCTGAAGCTAAAATCAAACGAATTGGGGGCCAAGTAGGCTCTGGGAAAATCAATCCTGTCCGGACGCCCCGACCGGGCAAGTTCCTCCAGAACCGCACCCCCGGGATATCCCAACCCCATGATCTTGGCTACCTTGTCAAAGGCCTCTCCGGCGGCATCGTCAAGGGTCTGCCCCATCAACCTGTATTCGCCCATGCCTTTTACATGGAACAGGCTGGTGTGACCACCTGAAACGGTAAGCGCCACAAATGGAAACTCCGGGGTGTTGTCCTCCAACAAAACAGAGAGGATATGACCTTCCAGGTGATTTACCCCCACCATAGGTATATGTCCGACAAATGCGAGCGCCTTTGCGTAATAAAGCCCTACAAGCAACGATCCTATGAGGCCGGGCCCCACCGTAACAGCGATTCCGTCAAGTTGTTCCACGGCAAGATTCACCCTGGACATGGCCTCATTTACTACAGGAACAATATTCCTCACATGCTCTCTGGAGGCAAGTTCCGGCACCACCCCTCCGTAGGGATGATGGAGGCTGACCTGTGAATTGACCACATTTGACAGCACGACACGTTTTTCATTAATGACTGCCGCAGATGTGTCGTCGCAGGAAGTATCTATCCCTAGAATATTCATCTTCTTTATCCCTACTGATTGGAATTACCATCTAAAAAAATAAGGATCGTCCGGCAAATGACTACGCTTAATGATAAAACTATAGCAAGATTGGTGATGTTCGGCCCATGGGGCTCTCTTTGCAGCGGCGAAAAAATTAGAAGCAAGATAATAGCATAAGGTGCCTGCCAGGCGGGCGGGTAACTTCTGAGATGATGGCCGGACTTCCGGTCCTAGTATACTATTCCAATAGCCCGCCGCCCGCCTCGTCCGGCTTAGTGCCAGCGCCTTGCACATAAACAAGTTCGCCTGTCGCAAAGAGAGCCCCATGGTCCAAACCAAGTATTTATGTAAAGTCCTTTCCGTGCTCATTAACCGGATGAACCAAAAACAACCCGGATAGGACTCCCGAACAGCAATTATCCTTATCCGGGCATGGTTTATCATCTGGGAATGGCCTAATGACCTCACGGCATACCATATGTATTAACTTCTATATTATCTCACGGATACTGTAAGATGAGATTAAAGCTCGAAATCACAAGCTCGAAACTCTAAATAGTTCGACTTACTCACCATCCTGAGCGAAGTCGAAGGACAATATCGAATGACAAAAATTCAAATGACCAAAACTAGATTTAGTGTCTTTAAGGTCTTTTTTATTTTGTTTCGAACATTTGAATTTTAAATTTGTTTCGAATTTCGGATTTAGTATTTCGTATTTGTTTCGAGTTTGGATATTCGGATTTCAAAATATATCAAAAGAATTTAATCCGACACTGCATGTCTGATCAAACCTAGATTCATACATATCATATAAGGATCATTTAAATACCCTTTTAAACCTGTCCCACTTTCCCTCTTTCAGCACCTCCATCAATATTGCCGTTATATTATCCCCTCCTCCGCCCCTGTTTGCACCTTCAATCAAAAGGTCCACTTTATCTTCAAGGGACGTTGAAGGATTATTAAGCACGTCTGTTATGGATTCTTTGGGCATGTAATTGGTAATGCCGTCAGAACACGCCAGTATGATATCTCCCGCCTCCGGTCTCATTGGCATAATATAGATATCCACCTTTTCATTTAACCCTATCACCCTGGTCAGTATATTCTTCATTAGGGGGTTGGTGGATCCGAAAAAATCGGAAAAACCCATGTTTCTCTGTTCCGCCTCAATGGAATGTTCCTGGGATACCAGTCTCAACCTTCCCTGATCAAGGATATATGCCGGACTGTCTCCTACGTTTGCCGACCATATGGTATCCTTCTCAACCAGCAGGGCCGTGACGGTGGAACCCATCCGGAGGTATTCCGGCTTTTTCTGGGCCTCATGGACTACAGTATTGGCTAGAGATATTGCCTTGACAAGGTGTTTGGCCTTTTTGGAGATGTCCTTCGCTGTCGTCTCCGGTACAGTGGGAGTCTCTTTGAAATTGACTTTTTGCCAGTAGCCCTCTATCGATTCCACAACCATACGACTCGCTACCTCTCCAGCCCTGTGTCCCCCCATTCCGTCTGCAATCACGTACAAACCCAGTTCAGGGTTTATCAGATAACTATCCTCGTTAATCTTCCTTTTCCGTCCTATATGGGTTTTACCCTCCACATTCAATCTCATAATGAGCCATATCCTCCATTTCAGCTTCAGCTTCCGGTTGTCCCGAGCTTCTTTGCCTTGATCTCATCAATCTTTACTACAACTTGATCCAGGTGCCTGGCCATCTGACCTGCCTTCTGATACCTCTTCTCCACCTCCTTTTCCAGTGCCCTGTCTATAATCTTCTCCAGGACCTGGGGGACCTTGGCGTTTATTGAACGCACCGGAGGATGTTTCTCCTTGGCGATCTTATACATTAAGGACGTCATATCCTCATCCGCAAAGGGTTTTTCCCCGCACAGCATCTCGAAGAGGACAACACCCAGGGAAAAGATGTCCGATCTTCCGTCCACCTTTTTGCCGGCGACCTGCTCCGGAGACATGTATGAGGGTGTTCCCAATACAATTCCGGTCTTGGTCTTGGACGAAGAGGCTATCCGGGCAATGCCGAAGTCAGTTACCTTGATCTCCTTACTTTCCTCGAGACGCATGATATTGGCCGGCTTAATATCCCTGTGGACGATCCCCTTGGCATGGGCGTAATCCAGGGCATCAGCTACCCTGGCCACGATGGTCAGGGTTTCACGAACAGGAAGAAAATTCTCCTTCCTGGTGTATTCCTCCAAATCCATGCCTTTGAGAAATTCCATGGCTATAAAGGCCAGATCGTGTTCTTCCCCGGCGTCGTATATGGTTACTATATTGGGGTGTGTCAGCAGGCCCGCTGATTCCGCCTCCCTGAAAAATCTTTCCTTCATCTCATCCAGCATGCTTTCATCAAAATCAGAAAGACTTACGGTCTTGATAGCCACGGTCCGATGAATCTTAGGGTCTTCCCCCTTGTAAACAATCCCCATCGCTCCCCGGCCCAGTTCGCCCGTGACCTCGTACCTGCCGAGCGTGGGCTTGGTATCCATGTTCATTATGGTGGCCCCTATGTCGCCCGGGTGGGCGGTTCCTCCGCCGCCGAAAATCATGGTGGCCTCGGCCCCCTTTAATTTGGGAATCCTCTCGTCCAGATCCCTAAAATTCCGGCCATCCGCGATGACCAGATTATATGTAGCCAGGGCCTTTGAAAACTGCCTTTTCCTTTCAAAATCAAGCCCCAAATTATACAAGAGATCCTTGCTCCCCTCCTCATCAACAGGTATCTTACGGAATTTCTCCAGGGCAAGATCCAACATCCCCTGCTGCTGGAAGGAAAGACCCAGCATCTTGCTGGTCTCCACTGAATCGGCTTCAACCTTCTCCTTGGTCCTCTCCGTGATCAGAAACCGCTTTGAGATGATCAGTATATATCCCGCTACCAGGAGAAGCATGGGCGCGGATAGCTTCACCCACGTACTGTTTGAAAAAAACAGGACCATGCCGGCAATCCCATAGGAGACGAAAAGACACAGAGTAGTAACGGCCCCGATGCCCGCCTTTAACCTCGGCAGGGCAAAGGATATGTAAAGACCAAAGATAATCAGCAGGCCCAGTTCCATCAGACTCACCCAGGACGGCCGGGAAAAAAACCTCTGGGAAAGGATATTGGCAACCGAGTTCGCGACCACCTCCGCACCAGGCATCTGTCCCGAGACGGGCGTAACAAAACGATCCCCTATGCCTGAAGCGGTAGGTCCGATTATTACTATCTTGTCCTTGAAAAAACCGGTCTGAATACTATTCTTATAAACTTTGGAGAAGGGCGTTTGATGGAACGCTATACCCGGACCGGCATTCCAGTTTAAGAGCGTCTTCATCTCATAATCTATGACAGGCACCTTAACTGTTGAAGAGGGACTGGTCTTCAAACTGATCCCCTCCCCCAGAGTCACTACCACCTCATCATCCCCCAATCCCAGAAAGGTCCTGACTATAGCTATGGGATAGGAAGGGAAAAAGATGTCTTTCTGATACCCAACAACATGTATCTGAGATCTGAGATAGCCGTCACTGTCCGGGAAAAGATTGTTATGCCCAGTGGATGCCGCAACCTCTGCAAGAGAAGGGAGAAGAGGGGTGATCTTTTTCAGCCAGATCATATACGAGACGGCAAATTCGTCCTCGACTCCTTTTATCTGTTTGAATGAATCTCTCATTATGAAATCGGGGGCCTCTTGATCTATTCCGGTGCTGGTCAGATCAAAATATACAGGGAAAACCACATTTCCGGCCTTTTTAACGGCCTTGAACAATTTAGCGTCATTATCAAGGTCCGTCTCCTCCTGGGCCAGCTTGGAATAAAAAGTCAGGCCGGGATCATCATTATCCAACCCCAGATTCTCATAACTCTCTTTCAGCTCTTTGATAGCCTTTAGACCGGCGCTTTCCTCAGGTTCGGTGAACAGGATATTCAATGCTATTACCCTGGCACCGGCCATGGAAAGATTATCGATTCCCTGTGCCAGAATGTCCCTGGACCACGGCCACCGTCCGAATTCTGCCAGATCATCTTCCGTGATGGCCACAATCTCGATGTCCGGGTTTCTTTCATCGGAAGCTGCCAGATTGGCCCTGAAATCAAAGGTCTTCATCTCGATTGCCTCGGTAAAATCAAGCACTCCGGTGAAAGAAATAAACAGGAAAAAAAGCGTTACACCAAGTCCGATTACCCAGTCAGGGATAGTCTTTTTTATTTTCATGACACACCGTCCCTTTCTTTCAAAGGTTTTTGCCTCTACCCATCGGATCCTTGGATCCTCTAGGTAGCTTTTAGCTGTTAGCCATTAGCTATTAGCCATTCCTTCTTTTATAATATCATATAACCTTTGTATACTTTTAAGAATATGATTCGGCGAAAGTCACGGGTGTTCTTGGAAAGACGACATCTCCAAAAGAATCCCACCCAAGGCCTGCAGTGGGCTGATTTTCAAGGGTTTGCTCCACCGGAACCCCTGGCAGAATTTCCCGTTGCTACAAAGAATATGTGTGCCAAACCCTTGAAAATAAGACCACGTCCTCCGAATACTATTGATGTCGTCTTGAAAAGAACAGCTGTGACCGCAAATTAGCTATTAGCTATCAGCCATTTGCTGTTAGTTGTCAGTTGTTGGTTGTCGGTTATCAGTTATTGGTTAAATGGTCGAATGGTTAAATGATTGTGACCACCCTATTCGACAAATATCCCATTTAACTAATTAACCAATTCCCCATTTAACCAATTAACGAATTTCCCATTTAACTATTTAACTACTTTACCTTCTTATCTTCTTACCTCCTGATCTTCTGACCTTCTCATCTTCTTATCTTCTGACGTTCTGATTCTCTTACCCTCTCTCCTCTTTCCTCTCTCCTCTTTCCTCTCTCCTCTTTCCTCTTTCCTCTATGCGCCATGAGCTGTGAGCTGTGAGCTGATTTCGCTATGCGATGGAATCCTTGAACCCTTATTACTCCTTACAACTCAACATACGGAAGCATCCTTTCATAAAGCTTGTTTCCAATCCCGTATATACCTTTCATTTCCCCAAGATCTGTGAACCCCCCCTTTTTATCTCTCTCCTTGACTATCTCCCTGGCCAGAGCGGGACCTATCCCCGATATTGCAGTAAGCCCCTCTTCCGATTCAATGTTAATAGAGATAGGGATACCCAGCGTGACCTTATAAAAGGCAGACATCTCTTCAAGGTGAATATCCCATTCATCATCCATATTAATGGTCACCTTAGCTCCTGACTCAACACAGACATCATTAGACATAGAATGAGGATAATCGTACTCCGCAAATCCCCCGCCCTTCTCTATTAAATCACCCAGGGTGATCTTTCCGCAAAAGGAATAGACGCCGGGACAACTAATATCCCCTTCGATCTGTGCGTACAGGGAATCACTACACAAAGCCACTCCCACATCCGGGCTGGTGAAACCTTCCTTAAGACAGAAAATGACCAAGACCATAAGCAGCAGGATCAGCATCCCTGACGCACCGCCGTCATTGTGAATCTTTTTCCTTTTCAAGACCGAACGCCTCATGAAGCACCCTTACGGCAAGTTCCGTGTATTTCTCCTCAATCACACAGGAGACCTTTATCTCGGATGTGCTTATCATCATGATGTTTATACTTTCATTAGCCAGGGTTTCAAACATCTTTTGAGCAACGCCCGCGTGAGTTCTCATACCTACTCCCACTATGGAAACCTTTGCTATATTTTCATCGCCCAACACCTTTTGCGCCCCTATATCTTCAGCAACTTCACTAAGCAACTTCATGGCTTCGTAAAAATCTGGCTTTGTGACCGTAAAGGTTAAGTCCGTTATACCTTCTTCACTCGTGTTTTGCACGATCATATCTACCACAATTCCGGCATCCACTAGAGGTCTGAATATAAGCGAGGCGATTCCCGGTCTGTCAGGCACCTTTGATACAGTTATCCTGGCCTCGTTCTTATTGAACGCTACACCTGATACAAGCACCTTTTCCATATCTTTTGACTCGGCAATTACCATGGTACCCCTTTCATTTGTAAATGTTGATCTCACATGTAAAGGAACCTTAAACTTTTTCGCAAATTCCACTGATCTTATCTCCAGGACCTTGGTTCCGAGACTTGCCATCTCCAGCATCTCCTCATAGGAGATATTGTCCATCTTCCTGGCACCCGGACAAACCCTGGGATCCGTGGTATAAATTCCGTCCACATCCGTATAGATCTCACACACATCCGCATTTAAAGCGGCAGCCAGGGCAACGGCGGTGGTATCAGAACCTCCGCGCCCCAGGGTGGTGATGTTATCTTTATCATCCATGCCTTGGAATCCTGCCACCGTAACTATCCTGCCTTTCTCCAATTCCTCGAAGATACGTCTTGTCTTAATTTCATGGATCCTGGCCTTTCCGTAGAATTCATCCGTGAGAATACCCACCTGAAATCCCAGCAGGGAACAGGCGTCATACCCCATTGCCTTTATTGCCATGGCAAGAAGGGAAACGCTTACCTGTTCACCCGTTGAAACAAGTACGTCCAGTTCCCTGGGGTCCGGATCATCCACCATCTCATTGGCCAAGGTTATCAGTCCATCGGTCTGGCCGGCCATAGCCGATATAACCACAACCATCCTGTTTCCCTGCTTGTGAGTATCGATAACCTTTCTGGCTACATCCCTTATCTTTTCAATATCCCCCACCGAGGTTCCGCCGTATTTTCGTATTATAAGAGCCATAGCCCAATCTTAATAACCTCCTTATATTAGCTGTTAGCTATTAGTTGTTAGTTGTTAGTTGTCGGTTATCGGTTATTGGTCGAATGGTTAAATGGTCAAATCGTTAAATGGTTGAATAGTCAAATCGTTATGACCCTATTCGACAAATATCCCATTTAACTATTTAACTACTTTACCTTCTGATCTTCTAATCCTCTTTCCTCTTTCCTCTTTCCTCTTTACTCTTTACTCTTTCCTCTTTACTCTTTACTCTTTCCTCTTTACTCTTTACTCTTTACTCTTTCCTCTATGCGCCATGCGCTATGCGCCTTAAGCCCTTCGATTATCTCAACCGCCCGAGGCCCTTGTCCGCTTATGGTAATATCCCTCCTGTGGTCATCCACTATTTCAAGTTGCACATCCACCCTTATGTCGGGAAGGATCTCCGGACAGCGGTCCGCCCATTCAATGACCACAATTCCCCCGCCATGCAGGTACTCTTCCAGGCCCACGGATAACACCTCCGAGAGGTCTTCCAGCCTGTATAGATCCATATGATAGAACACGTGTCCACAATCATATTCATTCACCAGAGAAAAGGAAGGGCTGGTAATAACTGTATCAGGCCCTATACCCAGGCCGAGCGCAATGCCCTTGGTAAACCATGTCTTACCGCTACCTAATTCTCCCGTCAGTGCGACCACATCTCCCGCTGTAAGGCAAGTCCCGAGTCTCTCTCCAACCCCCACTGTTTCCTTATCCGAATTCGTTAAATATTTCAACAGCTTTACTTTCAATAGCCGGTTTTTTACAGTTATTAGTTATTGGTTATCAGTCGAATGGTTAAATGGTCAAATCGTTAAATGGTTAAATTGTTAAATGGTTAAATTGTCGAATTGTTAAATGGTTGAATAATCAAATCGTTATGACCCTATTCGACAAATATCCCATTTAACTAATTAACTACTTTACCTTCTTATCCTCTTTACTCTCTCCTCTTTCCTCTCTCCTCTTTCCTCTCTCCTCTTTACTCTTTCCTCTTTCCTCTTTACTCTTTCCTCTTTCCTCTTTCCTCTTTCCTCTTTCCTCTTTGCGCCTTGCTCTCTAAAGCGAATGATAAAAATCCATGTACGGAGGAGTGCTCTCCAGAGGCCATTCCTTCCTTGCCAATGCATCCATCAGCCCGGGGATAACATCGGGCAGTTCCCCGGCCAGGACCCCGGCCTGTCCCATATCCTCCGCAAGCAGATCAGCGGCCAGGCCGTGCAAATAGACTCCGGCACTCGCAGCTAAGGCTGAATCCCACCCTCTGGCCAGGAAACCGGATATCAATCCGGTAAGCACATCGCCTGATCCTCCGCTGGACAAGGCAGGATTACCCGTAGGGTTCAGGAATATCTTCCCGTCAGGTTCGGCTATCAGGGTCCTCGCCCCTTTAAGCACCAGACAGCAGCCGTGCTCCTGCGCGAATCGAGAGGCAGTCCCAACCCTGTCCGCCTGTACTTCCTTAGCCGTAAGTCCAGCCAGTCTGCCCATCTCGCCGGGGTGAGGGGTGAGTATCTTTCCCTTGCCCATCCCTTTCATGGACCCTTTGTCCTTGGCCAGGGCATTCAGACCGTCGGCATCTATAACCATGGGTAATTTGCATTCCTTAATGATCTTCCTCACCAGATCGGAGGTCTCAGGATTCTGCGACAGCCCGGGACCCATGGCAACAGCGCTCTTTCCCTCCATAAGCCGGACTATCTCATCCTTCGCCTTAACAGAAAGGGTCCCCTCAGGGGTCTCAGGCAGGGTTTCGGTCATCGCCTCGGTCAATTTGGCCTCAAGGATACTGTTCAGACTTTTGGGGATACCCACTGTAACCAGCCCTGCTCCCGCCCTCAATGCCCCCAGAGCAGCCAGCACGGCTGCTCCGGTCTTGCCGGTTGAACCGGCCAGGATCAGGAGATGCCCTCTGGCACCCTTGTGTATATCCCTCTTCTCCTCACCAAAAAGGCCGCTGAAATCACCCGCTTCAAGCATCCGGCATGGAGATTCTACGCTTGCGGACACCATATCCGGTATCCCTATATCAATCCTGACCAGACGGCCCACCATATCCACCCCGGGAAACAGCACCTGCCCCAACTTGGGGTATCCAAAGGTCACGGTCAAATCCGCCCTTACCGCCACACCCATCACCATGCCGGTGTCCGCGTTCAGGCCCGAGGGTATATCAATAGCCATAACAGGCTTTAAGACACTGTTTATCTCCTTGATAACCTGACCGTAATAACCACGGACCGGTGAGTTAAGGCCCGTTCCCAGGATTGCATCTATGATATAATCGCACTCCTTAAGGTACTTCCTGACCTTTTTCCACCCCTCCGGGTCGGGCGCTTCCCTGATATCCAGGTTCATGTGTCTTATAATCTCAAGGTTTAAAAGGGCCTCACCGGAGATCTTTCCGGATTCCCCTATCACTATAACCATAACCCGTAATCCCGCCTGGCTCAGGTATCTGGCTGCAACATACCCGTCACCACCATTATTTCCCGAGCCGCAGATCACCAGGACACTGGAGCCGTCTGCCGGATCAAAATGTTCAAGAAAACTCCTGGCCGCGCCGCGCGCCGCATTTTCCATCAGCACGGCGCCCGGTATCCCTATCTCATGGATGGTCATGCGATCCATTTCCTTTATTTCCGCAGCCTTTACCACTCTCATAATCCGCCCTCCAGAATCACCATGGCAGCCCCATAGTCACCTTCATCGGACATGCTCAGGTGAAAGCCTGTTATGTTTTCCTTCCTGCATCTGTCATATGATCTACCATGCACCCTTAGGCCCGGTCTTCCCCCGGGATAATGAAAGACCTCGATGTCAAGCCACCTGATACCCTTTTTCATCCCCGTCCCCATGGCCTTTGAAAAGGCCTCTTTCGCCGCGAATCTCATTGAAAAGGCTGCTGCGGGGAAGGGCCTGCTTTTACATATCCCCGTCTCGGCCTTGGTGAAGACCCTTTGTATAAATCTGTCCCCCCATCTCTTTATGATGCCTTCCATACGGCCTATATTAACAAGATCAATGCCGATTCCGTAGATCATGGTATTTATCATCTATTCATTTATCATTTGACATTTATCATTGAACAGCGCTCAGCTGTCATCCGTCTGCTGTCTGTTGTCGGTTGTCCGTTGTCGGTTATTGGTTAAATGGTCGAATAGTTAAATCGTCAAATCGTTGAATAGTCAAATCGTTAAATGGTCGAATGGTTAAATGGTCAAATCGTTAAATGGTTAAATTGTTAAATGGTTGAATGGTTGAATAATCAAATCGTTATGACCCTATTTAACAAATCAACCATTTAACTATTTAACTACTTTATCTTCTTATCTTCTTACGTTCTGATCCTCTTTCCTCTTTCCTCTTTACTCTTTACTCTATGCGCCATGAGCTATGAGCTGTGAGCTAATTTGCGCCTTGCGCGCTAAAACTCCCTCACAATCTCCAACATCTCCCTGACCGCCCTCTCCATGCCGACCAGGACCGCCCTGGCGATTATACTGTGCCCTATGCTGTATTCCTCAATCCGGGGAAGGAACCTGAACCTCTTTATGTTCGTATAGTTAAGGCCGTGCCCCGCGCTGATCCCCAGATTAAGATCGGCCGACGCCTCCACAGCCTTTGCTATCCTCTCAAAACGGATCTCGGCCTCTTCCTCGTCGGCCCCGGCCTCAGAATAATGCCCAGTATGGATCTCCACGATATCTCCCCCTACCTTGTGGGCTGCTTCTATCTGTCCCGGATCCGGATCCACAAAAAAACTTACCTTTATCCTTTCTTCAGAAAGCCTTCCCACCACACCCTTGTAACGATCCGGGTTCGACCTTACATCAAGACCTCCTTCCGTGGTCAATTCCTGCCTCTTTTCCGGGACAAGGGTGACCATATCGGGCCTTATATCCAGCGCGATCTCTATCATCTCCTCCACGGGGGCCATCTCCATATTAAGCATGGTCTTTACGGTCTCTCGCAGCAGACGCAAATCCCTGTCATTGATATGTCGTCTATCCTCCCTCAAATGACATATTATACAATCCGCGCCCGCCAGCTCGGCTAAGCCTGCAGCCATCAACGGGTCCGGTTCTTTAACTCCTCTGGCCTGACGCACAGTGGCGATATGGTCCACATTTACGGCCAATCGTGTCATGTTATTCCTCCCTTATAAGCGAAATAAGTCTCTTTTCCTCTCTCGTCATGATCCGTTCGTCCCGCGGGGACCTCTCATGATCATAGTCCATAAGGTGCAATATCCCATGAATCAGCAGACGGTAGATAACCTCCTCCGGCGACTCATTTGTTGCCCGTGCCTCTCTGAGGGCCGTATCCACGGATATTACCACATCACCCAGCATGCCGGATCTTACGCCGGAGTCAGAGCCATCCGACATGGGAAAAGCCATCACGTTCGTAGGTCCCTCCCTGCCCAGATAAGATCTGTTCAATTCAGAGATATGGGCGTCATCGGTAAAAAGGATACTCAGTTCATCCTTATCACAGCCCAAGTCTTTTAAGAGTCTCCCTATCTTCCTCCGTATCTCTCTGCTTTTTACTCCGGGGATCTTCCGAAAATAGTTTATCTGTATCTCCATCATCCCTTCTTGCCGTGTCTTTTGCATCAATTTCAGGATATTCCACGCGATGATGAAATATCCCGCCCAAGGTCTTGTTGAAGCTCCTGGCAATCTCGTGGAGATCCTTTAACGTAAGCTCGCACTCATCCAGCTGTCCGTCGGAAAAAACCTTGTTGATAATCTTTTGAACAGTACCCTGAATACGGGCCGGAGTCGGTTCCGCCAAAGACCTCGTCGCTGCCTCTATCATGTCGGCCAGCATCACCAGTCCCGCCTCCTTGGTTTGAGGCTTTGGCCCCGGATACCGGTAATCTTCCTGCTTAACCTGGGAGGACTTACCCTTCCTGTTGTTGTTCTCTTGTTCCCTCGCCTTCTGATAGAAATAGGTGATAAGGCATTTCCCGTGGTGCTGCCGTATGATATCGATTATCTCCTTGCCCAGTTTATGTTCCTTGGCCAGCTCAACCCCATCCCTGACATGGGAGATAAGTATCAGACTGCTCATTGAGGGGGCCAGTTTCTCGTGCCTGTTTTTATCCCCCTGATTCTCGACAAAATAAAGGGGTTTTCTAACCTTTCCTATATCATGATAATAGGCGCTCACCCTGGCCAGCAGGGGATTGGCGTTAATGGCCTCGGCCGTGGCCTCCACCATGTTGCTGACAATGACGCTGTGGTGATAGGTCCCCGGGGCACGTAACATAAGCTCCCTTAGCAGGGGCTGATCGAGATTGGCCAGTTCAAGGAGTTTGAGGTCGGTGGTAAAACCGAATCCCATCTCCCCCAGGGGAATTAGGCCGGTGGCTATGACTCCCGAAAGGAGGCCCCCCACAAATGCCGCTGCCAATGCCACCGGTATCTCTATGGAAAAAAGGGATCCATAGATCGTCTCTATGGAAAGACAAAGCAGCATGTTGATCAGACCTACCTTTAAACCGGTCTTGATCAGTATTCCCCTTTCCCGGTATTCCCTGACCCAGTAGGCTGCCGAGAGGCTGCTTATAAAAAAATACAGAAAAAAACTAATGCTTTCATCTATGGCCAGGGAGGCCAGCACAGAGATCAGCAAAGAGAATATAACCGCTATCCTCATACCCTGAAACACGGTTATCAACATGGCGCCACAGGGGATGGGCAATGCGAACAGCAGCGCCCTTGTGGTAAGGGGATGGAACCCCCTGGCCACGTCTTCGGCGATAAGACCGTATGCCCACATAAAGATAAAAATACCCAGAAGTGTCACCGCGTTAAACAGGTCATATCTCATATCTTCACCGGATGGTCTGTAGGTCACTAAACCGGCCGTGTACACGAACGCGAAAAGGACTCCGATAAGCAACATCATACCGGGGACCCGCTGGAAGGCCGCCTGGTCTCCCGCTGACAGGGCCTCCGCCGAGAGCTTGACGAGATGGTCCTGTCCTATCCTCTCACCCTCTCTTACAATCATCTCTCCCTTTTTTATTTGATAATACACAGTCTTCACGGATTCCCTGGCGTTATCCTTCCTCAGTTCGGTTTCCCTCTGGTTAAAGGTCACATTCGGTTTGATAAGCAAAACCGCCATCCTGGTGGAAAGTTCAGCGGTCTCCGGAGCCAGTCCCTTTTCAACAAGGTCCTGTTTGCGATTATTTATGTATTCGGCGGCCCCTTCGATATCAAAAAACCTGCCCGGGTCGGCAACCTGCATCTCTTCACCTGTCTGAATATCCTGGATAATGATGCCTTTCTGGGCATGATTCATCAGCACTGATTTGTTTCCGACAATCCCTTTTTGAAAAATATCCGTGACCAGCTGAGAGATATTTTCTTCCAGTTCCAGTGAAAACCCGTTCTGGATAAGTTCCTCGAAAAGGTCATTGTCCAGAGGTATCTCCAGTATCTTAAAGAATCGATCCCTGATAAGTCCCTTGTCCTCGGCCGAGTATAAGGGGATCTTTTCGGGAGGCAGCAGCTCCTCGGTATCCGCCATATCCACGGCAATAGAGACCCACGCGTCGGCCAGGGCCTCTTTCAGCTTCAGTACGAGATTTGAGGAGGAAGGATCGAAATCATACACATAGGGGACATCTTTAACTGCCTCCTCCCTGTTCTTTGCAGTGAGGGTCTCGTTCTCCACAAGGATATCCTGCGAGGCCTTGATATCACTCTCCGCCACATCTCCAATCCTGTAAACCTTCGGACTATTCAGGATATTGGGGAAAAGGAACACGCTGATAATCAGGCTCAGGACCACGATAATTATCCATGGCAGTCTCCTTTTTCCTGATGAGCCGAGGAGCCTTCCGGCGATATTACTGACCGTTACCGCCGTCTTTTTTCCCGTTTCTCTCATAAGCGTCGATAATTTCCTGTACCAGGGAATGCCTGACAACATCATCCCTTGAAAAATATACGAACTTTATGCCCTTTATGCCCTGAAGAATATCCCTGGCCTCAATCAGACCGGAGGCCTTTCCCGCCGGCAGGTCCGTCTGGGTCACGTCTCCTGTTATTACTGCCTTGGAGCTGAAGCCGAGCCTCGTCAGAAACATCTTCATCTGATCTGTGGTAGCGTTCTGCGCCTCGTCCAATATCACAAAGGAATCGTTTAAGGTCCGACCCCTCATAAACGCCAGGGGAGCGACCTCTATAACCCCCTTCTGGATAAGGCTTAAAGCATCTTCAAAATCCATCATGTCGTGTAACGCGTCATAAAGAGGTCTGAGGTATGGATTGACCTTCTCGTACAGGTCCCCGGGCAAAAATCCCAATCGCTCTCCTGCTTCCACGGCGGGCCTGGCAAGTACCACCCGGTTTATCTCCTTCTTGGCCAAGGCGGCCACTGCCATGGCCATAGCAAGATATGTCTTCCCCGTGCCTGCAGGTCCTATGGCAAAGACAATATCAAAATGTCTTATCGCGTCTATATATTCCTTCTGATTAATGCTCTTGGGAGATATGATCCTTTTTTTGGAGGAGATATAAACGCTATCCAAGAATATCTTTTTAAGGTTTGCCGACCCATCACCGCTCAGTATGCGAATAGCGTATTCAACATCGCTTGCATAAAGCGGGTAATGATTACATAAGAGTTCATATAACTGTGTCAGGACGTTTTCGGCCAGCTCGATCTCCCAGTCCCTGCCCTTGAGTATAAGCTCTGTGCCCCTGATATTTATCGAAACCCCCGTCCTTTTACCCAGAAGCTTCAGGTGGGAACTCTGTTCACCGGCCAGCATCCCAATAAGCTCCTGATCGGGAAAGCTTAGCTTTTTTGTCAAATTAGAGATCTTTTCGTCAGTACTTTTCCCCAATAGTTGTCTTCCTCATTGGTTATCAGTTATTGGTTATTGGTTAAATGGTCGAATAGTCAAATGGTTAAAAGGTCAAATTGTCGAATTGTTAAATGGTCAAGTAGGTAATTGGTCAAATGGTTGTGACACTACTTAACCAATCCACAATTTAACGATTTAACTAATTCAGGAATTTCCCATTTAACTATTTAACTACTTTACCTTCTGATCTTCTAATCCTCTTTCCTCTTTCCTCTTTCCTCTTTCCTCTTTACTCTTTACTCTTTACTCTATGCGCTATGAGCTATGAGCTGTTAGCTATTAGGTATTAGCTTTTAACCATAATCCATAATCCTTAATCCATAATCCCTATTTGCTATTAACCATTTAACTATTTAACTACTTTACCTTGTTATCTTCTAATCTTCTGCCTCTTTACTCTTCACTATTTACTTCTATTGCCTATGAGCTGTGAGCTAATTTCCTCTTTCCTCTTTGCTCTTTTCTCTTTGCCCTATGCCTACCACAGCCTCCTTTTTCAATCAAGAGATTTGGGCCCTCTGATTTCCTGAATCCTGATTTAAGATTATACAGCAAAACAATATACTTGAAAATTGTTTTAATTAATCATCCTCCCCTTCTGATCTTCTCATCTTCTTAACCTCTTAACTTCTGACCTTCTGCCCCTCTCATCTTCTCACCTTCTTACCTTCTTAACCTCTGATCCTCTTTCCTCTTTCCTCTTTCCTCTTTCCTCTTTCCTCTTTCCTCTCTACTCTATGAGCTATGAGCATAGGGGTATGGATTAAGGGTTATGGGTTAGGGATTAATTTGGGTTTACGGATTATATTTCTTAATCCTTACCCCCTAATCCTTAATCCCAATATCCTGCGCCTTACGCCACGCCCTTCCCTCTTTCCTATTTCCTGTTTCCTCTATTCTCTCTCCTCTTTCCTTTCATTTCAAACTTGACAATATAGCTTTTAAGGCTATAATTAGCCAATGTATAAGCTGAAATACAGGAGAAGGGCAAGGAATTATCTTGCGCGATTGCCTTTTAAGGCAAAGACAGCCATTGTAAAAAAATTGCATGAACTCTGCCTGGACCCTGATTCTCCCTCACTTGATATTGATACCTTAAAAGGAGGCGAAGGATTCCGCCTTAAGGTGGGGCAATACAGGGTTATCTATAAGCGAGATGATTATTATTCGATAATAGAAGTCGTTAATGTCCGCCCGCGCGGTGACATCTATAAGAGGTGATTATGGAATACCAGACTATAAAAGAAAACGGTGAAGTAAAATTCGTGGTTTTGCCGATAGACTTATTCAATACCCTGCTGGAACGCCTGGAAGACCAGGCTGACTTACGCGACATTCGAGAAGCAAGGAAAGAACCACTATATATTCAAGAAGAAGCCGAAGCCTATATATTTATGAATCCCGTGAAAAGAGAGCGACTTGAAAAAGGATGGACACAGCAGGAGTTTGCCGAAAAAATAGGAGTAAAACAGTCTACTGTTGCTAAATGGGAACGTGAAGGGGCTGTATACCGTGAGACTACGAGAAAAAAGCTGGCAAAAGCCTTCGGAATCGAGGAAGAAAGCTTTATGTGATCAAAGTCGCCCTCCACACTGCAGACGTCCCCCTACTCTCCTATCTTCTACACGCCCATTTTGTCATTTTGCGGAAAAAAAACCGTCATTCTTCGACCCTGGATAAAAGCGTTTCCAGGGCATGCTTGATAGAAGAATCCAGCCTTCTCACCTTCTCACCTTTTCACCCTCTTATCTTCTCATCTTCTTATCTTCTAATCTTCTTATCTTCTTATCTTCTTATCTTCTTATCTTCTTATCTTCTAATCCTCTTTCCTCTTTCCTCTCTACTCTATGCGCTATGCTCTTTGCGCTCTGCGCTACCTAATCCCTAACCCTTAATCCATAACCCATATTACCCCCTAATCCTAAATCCCAATCCACTATTAACCATTTAACAAATACCCTATTCCCTTCAATTTTTCGTCCAGCAATTCGAAACCATGTGAAATATAATAAGTGCGCAAATCGCCTTCCAGTATGGAGCCTAGTACGACCTTAAAATCCCTGTCCTTAAACCGGCGCAGTCTTGTTTGCATCTTTTTGACCGAAGCTGCATCCAGCGGGGGCAGGTCAATGCCCTTGCGCAGCAGAAATTCAATGTCAAAGCCATCTCTTACTTCCGTGCGATCCAGAAAGGCGGCCACCTTGTTCTTCATTGTCTGTTCCAGGGTATGAGTCTTCAACACAACCTGCCGGGTGCTGAAGTGGGAGAAAGCGATCTTTTGTTGATAGTCACAATCCCGGATATTCCTGCGGATTTCGATTTTTAGCCGCCTGGGATACAGGGGAGAGCGAAGCTCAAGCACAAGGGTATAATGCTTAAGTTGCGCATCCGTGATTTCATAACCTGTTTTGAGTAATTCTTGAATCTCCCGGGCATATGCCTGTTCATCCAATGTCTTGATAAACCAGAAGTCCATATCCACCGAGTAGCGGGGCAATTCGTGGCATAGCCGCAGCATTGTTCCGCCCCCGAATACAAGAGGCTCCAAGACGCCTGAGCGGTGCATCCGGTCCAGAACTTCTATCTCAAACACTTCATGTTGCTTAAAGGTATCCATTGGCAAGCAATAATTTCCTTGTTTTTGCCGGGAATTTGCGGCTCAACCTCTTGATTTTTTCTTGATCCAGCCGTGGGGCATCCAGAGCGGAGAGATCCAGGGAATAACGGCCGTAGGACATCAGGTAAAAAGCGTCCAGCAGGGCTTTTTCAGGCGTGGCAATAAAAAATCCCTTTTCTTTTTGGAATCCCCAATACAGACTGTCCGATATGCGGGTATACTTGAAAACCGTGTTGTTTACCCGGATTTCTTTTGTCCGCAAGACAGCCACGGATTCATAATACTCCCGTTGCATCTGGGTGGTAATATCGTAGTAATCCAGGGCGGTGGTCAGGGAGATGTAGGAAGGAACCTGACCGAGGTTGGCAATTACCAATCTGTCTTCCCTGCCGGCAGCCTGCCATTTCTCGTGCAGCACATATAAGTTTCGTTTGATCCGCACCAGCAGGCCCTGTTGAACGTAGCGGCTCGCGGCCACACGTGCTGAAGCAGGATTGATCCCCAGGACCCTGGCCAGTTCTTCATAGCCGAAATAGAATTGTTTTATACGTCGCAGCTGGTTTAACTTCATAACATCAGATACATTAAGTTAATGTTTATGTTAACTAAACGTGCTTGATATTTACAGGCTTGTCAAGGCAAATCGCTTATCAGCTGTCAGTTGTCGGTTGTCAGTTATCGATTATTGGTTGTCCATTAGCAGACTCCATTCTTCTAAAAGTCTTTGAGGACTTCCGATTTTCAGCAGTTTTCAAGAACTGATATTTTTCCACGCTTCTTAGACAAATTTTATAAAAAATTGATTGAGACAATTTTCACCGGGTTCTGCAAAGGTCTCATATGACGGATCTACCCGGAAAGCCAGTTTTCAATCTTCAAATCAGGAACCCTGCTGAATTCTTTTATATTGTTCGTCACAAGAACTGCATCGAGCAAAAGGGCATGAGAAGCAATGAGCATGTCCATGGCGCCGATGGGAGCCCCCTTTTTCTGAAGGCTTGTACGGATTTGTCCGTAGATAGGGCATGCCTCGTAAGGCCAATTCAAGATCGTCGCATAATCCAGAAAATCCTTTAAGGCGGCTTGATTTTGCTTTTTCTTCTGTGAAAGCGCTACGCCGAACCAAAGCTCTGCCGTAACAATACTGGATATCCCTACTTCGCCCGGTGAAAGTCGAGACAAACGTTTACGCATAGCTTCAGGCCGATTCTTGATTAAGGCAATACAAACATCAGTATCCAGCATGTAACGGGTCACCATGGGATCCTTTCATCCAGTGCCATATCCTCAATGCATTCAGGGAAGTCCTCACTGAATCTCCGCCCGCGCTCGAAATAATCCTGCCAGGCCTTTCGCAATGGCCGTAACACCAGATCCCCATCCTTTTGAAAGACGTGAACTTCCGAGACATCGAGCTTGAAATCCTTGGGAAGCCTGACTGCCTGAGAATTACCCGATTTAAATACTCTTGCCGTTTTCATAACTACATTACCCCCACTTCATGTATATACAGTTTGTATATACTTTTTATTCAAGTATGTCAAACAATTGTTAATATAAAATTATCCAAACGTGCTTTGATTAGAAATGGGTAAATTACCTAAAGGTGCTTTAAGCAGGAATGGGACTTTTTATCGAAAATGGCCTTGGGCCAAAATCGGAAATAAAGGCCACAGCCGTGAGACAAATGCCCAGCGTCTTATGGGCATGTAGTATCAGTTTATTTCGTTCTCTTAACATCGGTAAGTTAATTTATAGATGCAAAAGTAAGATCTTCATGGAAAGATAGCAGGACAAAAATCCGTGGATTTAAGGACTTGATAACTTTTTTATACTACAGCGGAAGGTGTTTCATGCAATCTTGCCAACGGGACCTTAATAACTCTCTCCCCCTTACCAATTGTGGCAATTTTCTCCATCTCTCTTGAAACTTCAGCTGAATAATATTTCTCACCGCATTCATTACATACTTTTGAGGGAACTTCCTCGATAACGATTAGTTTACTGCCCCATCTGAAATCCACCGTCACTTTTTTATCTTCTAAAATCCCTTTTTTACAGAAATAGCAGGTTTCCATCTTTTTATATCCTCCTTGTACACGGGTCACTCCATTTTGGTAATCTCGGAATATATACCGTAATAACAATAAGATTTAGCTTGTCAAAATTGCCGCACAGGATATGCATCCACCTGAAATCCAACCCCTGTCCTGCAATTAGACAACTTTCTCCTCTTGGATCATCTGGATAAGGTTCTAATTCTCTGCCATTCAAGATCGCAGATATTATATCATCGACTGTAATTCTTTCTTTACCGCGTTCAATTTGAGCGTGATGGGACAAATAGAAAGCGTCCCTTTTCACCATCTCTCTGACTATTTCAATATATGATTTACTGTCCATTGTAATCGCAGCTGAACTTTTATCAAGCTATTCAAATATATTTTGGACCTTTTTTCTCTTATTATAGAACCAAGTCTATAATTTTATCAAGAAATGTCTCACAGCAACTCTGAATCCGTGACCCAAAATTACCCAAAAGTGCTTTGAGCACAAATGTGTCCGCAGACCCGCCTGCCGTGCCTATAGGGGCTGGTTGAGGCCAAATAACTTTGTGCATTGAATAGTACCCTCGCTCATATAGTCGCCATAGGGCATTGGCGGGCAGGTTACGCAGATTGGCGCAGATTAAAAACCATATACTAATCTCTTATGCTCGAGCGATCTTGCACCAAAATTTATTAATAGACCAATCTTCAAGCCTGTCGCTTTAAGGTAGTTGATAATTTGAGATTCTTCTAATCCGGTCAATTCCGAGACAGCTTTAATTTCTATTATCACTTCATCGTAGCATATAAAATCAGGCTGATACTTCTTTTCAAGTGGCTTACCTTTATATTTTATCTCAATGTATGGCTGAGATTCAAATGGGATTCCCTGAGTTGTAAATTCTCTTCCAAGAGCTTCCTGATTCACCCTGTTAAATAAGATTTGAGTCTTTTCTTAATAAACATCTTGCCGTGATAAGTCTTTAAATATTTTTCACGCTTTGTGGCGTCCTGCTGATTCAAGCATGCCTCATAGTAAATTAACTTAAAGGGGCCTCTATTTTTTGTTGACTCTACACACCCATTTCTGTGTTGCTTTTACCCTGTTAAATAAAATTCCAAGTCGAGAAATTTTGGAATTTTAATGTGAAACATTATTTAACAGGGCAGGTCTTAGCTTGAGATTTCTTGTATATCCAGTATAAAACATACCATCTTTTTCACTCTGTAATACATAAGTATAATACATATAATCTCAAGCTATTTAACAGGGTAAACTGCTTCTAGAAAACCGCAACCAAGCTCTTTATGCACTTCAATAGCAGCACCAATAATCTTGTATGTCCTTTCATCATTCATGCTAATCTGCGTTCACCCTGTTAAATACGATTTGAGTCTTTTGTGTAAAAATCGTTTGCCATTATAGGTTTTAAAATAACGTTCTCTTTTCGATGCATCTTCCTGGTTTAAACATGCTTCATAATAGATAAGGTGCAATGGTCTCCTCTCTCTTGTAGATTCAACCTGACCTTTGCGATGTTGTTCAAATCGTAGCTTGAGGTTTTTAGTAAAACCAGAATAGAAATTATTATCTACATCACTTTTTAGAACATATGTATAATACACGGATTACCTCAAGCTATTTAACAGGGTTAATCTGCGCCTGCCCCGTGAAATGATTTTTATTTTCCTGTTTCACTGGGGTAATCTGTGGATGGATAAGTGCCGCGTTTTTGTGTGAATACCTTGAAGAGGAAGTAGGGGATAACGGCCTGGCGGCGTATTCTTTTGGGATCAATTATAAGCCTGTGGAGCCATTCAAGCGGCAGTTTCCGGAACAAAGCAGGGGCCCCCTTTTGGTTTCTCCCGTGATCGCGTCCAGTGAACCTCCAATACCCTGACAGACCTTCACGTTGAGTTTTGGAAGATATTCCTGAATCCACATCTCCTGCTGTTGGTTGGTGTTATTAAATATGACAACTGGAAAATACTGTAAGTCTTTTTACCCAAAGTTGCCCTGGGCTGTTTTGGGTAAAAGGTTTTATTGGGGTAAAGCTCTTTTTCCCCTCCACCTCGCAACAACACCTTTGAGAACTTCTATGTAGGTTGCTGCTGTCCGTTTCCTGGAAAGATTTTCCGCGATATAAGATCTCCCATTATTTCCAAGACTCTTCCGAAGTTTTTTGTCTTTATAAAGCTTAATAATAGCATCTCTTAATTCTTCTGTGTTTTCCGGCTCGATACAAATACCAGCCTGAGCTGTTTCAACCAATTGCCGTGCCTGATTTTGTACCCCCAGTATTACTGGCCAGCCACAGGCAATAAACTCCAGCATCTTTGTGGGAATATTAAATATCGGGGTGGAAAGAAGTGGAGAAACAGTCGAAAGGTTATGCTGCTTGCAATTTTTTATCTAGTGGTTTAATAACGTCTTTTAAAAGCATTGAGGCCTTGAATAATTCAACACCAATGAGTTCACCCGAAGAATCCAATTCAATGTTCACACCGGGAGACAGTTCAACGATTTCCTCCTCTTCCCCTTCTTTTGCAAGGTAAAGAATATCTTCTTTTTCATCGTAAGAAACATTAAATTTTTCCATCAGATTTCCCTCCATCTACCTGTATTAATCCTTTTTTCTTTCTGTCCTTCTTTTAATGGATGTATTGTCAAGAGTGTAACATAATCTTCATAAAAAGTATATGCTACCATCACCTCTCGATTTTTATTGTATAAATCAACATTCATAACAGCTATAAAGTACCCAGTCTCTGTATCAAAATATTTATCTTCAGACTGCTCAAATATTATCTTTGGGAGGTCATAATCTATTTCCCTGAATTTTAATCTATTCTTGATATGTTCAGAATATTCTACCTTCATGTTATATACTTTTTAGGGAAAACGCTTTTGGATCCCTCTTGATCGCCGAAAAAAAGTTATTTACTTATTTAATGATCTTCCTCTTTCCCCTGAGGAATTACCCAAAATAGCCCGCCACAATAACGGCGGGTAAACCCTCCATAATACCGGCGAACAGGCCTGCCCCGTTAAACGCTTGCCCTGTGAAATGCGGAGCCCATTTCATCAGGGCGCAGCCTGTTTAACCGGGGCCTTGAGCTGTTTTGGGTAAAGGATTGTCTTGTATATCTTGAATCAATTTTACCCAAATGTTCTACGGGGAGAAATGGGTAAATATGGTTTTATGTTCTAGAAATATTTTACCCAAAAGTTCTACGGGGAGAAATGGGTAAAGGTGATTTTTAGAATTTGGGATGGGCCCTACCCTCTCTTAATAATTGGAGGAATACGAGGAAGAAGAATTTTGGGACCACGAGCATGCGGATAAAGGTCTCTTTGGGCTGCCGCGCAGACCCCGCCAGATCGCCGATAAAAAAGTTATTTAATTATTGAACGATTGTCACCTAAATCGAAATGGGCGTCAATTCATAATTTGAGGGGGGTCCCGAAAAGATTAAGGGTTTCTTAATACCTCATCATGATTCCCGACAACTCTTAAAAAAATAGTGTCTTCAATATGCTCAAAGGTAAGTCTGTAATGGAGATCAACCCTTAGTTCCCATATAGCTTCTTTACCTTTTATCTTTTTTGTATGAAGCGACGGATGGCTCAGGTCTTCTGATAATAACACAAGTTGTTTATCTACTTTCTTCTGAATGATGGGAGGCAGATCGCCATATGCTCTCTTAAATCTCCTCTAAGCCTTTATCTTCATTATTTTTTAAGTTCCTTCAGCAGACCATCTACTGTTCCGTTTCCGATTGTATTCCCTTCTTCCTTGTCTTTATCCGCTTCTCTTTCCATGTTTTGCCACTTGGTAGTCCAGAAATAGGCCTGGGAAGGTTCTATGGCATCCTTTGCCTTGATAAAATAGGTAAAATCAAGGATCTCTTTTAGCTTTTCCGCAGACAATCCTTCGATCTCCCTTAAAAGTTCTTCCCTGTGCTCGTAATCCACTGTAGCCATTTAAATCACCTCCTTCATAATTTTAAAATTATACCTTAAATTAGAAGGAATAGAAACCCTAATAATTAGAACCGATAATTTCTATAATTGTTCATAGCATTAATATCTCAATTGAGGATAAGTTTTTTACCCAAAACAGCCCGCCACAATAACGGCGGGTAAACTTTGAGCACTTTGGGACAGTTATTTAATTATTTACGGTCGTCCCCTTTCCCACTATAATTTTATTGCCAGGTCTGGGCCAGGGACCGGGGAATCCAGAAATTAGTCACGCTAGTCAACAACGTTATATATTGAAAGATCAAGGGGTTATAGTCCCCCATATAACATACAAAAAAATTATTTAATAGCTA
>Ga0307443_1000096_pt1 | contig 66193 bp, 57 predicted proteins | sample SalMarSW160220MG_FD_202148 | JGI IMG/M metagenome (GOLD analysis project Ga0307443, IMG submission 202148) | Salt marsh sediment microbial communities from the Plum Island Ecosystem LTER, Massachusetts, United States - SW1601-220 | ecosystem: Environmental > Aquatic > Marine > Intertidal zone >... | reverse complement strand
TATTGTTACGCTTATGCGTACTGGTTCCATAGATTACCATCTATGGATAAGGAGGTGTCCTTCTTTTTTAAGTCTTATTCTTGAATGTAGCCCTTTATATGATTATCAAGTCTTTAGTTGACCCATGTTAATGATAAAGTTGAGTCATCTAAAGACTTGACCCCTTTCAAAGTAAACAAAACGTTTCCTGTCGCTTTTATATGGCATTGAACCCCTCTTCAATATTTAATATCTCTCTGTTTAACAAAGATTAAGATTCTATTAATTTATTGTGCCAGTGGTGGATTTTACAGGATTCAACAGGAGAAGGCAGATGAGAAGCCTTTATTGGCGTGCAATTCCACTATAGGGGCTATTTCAGAAGGAAGCCGGATTTATAAATATCCTTAAACCGAGACAAGAAGGGTTTACAGTGAATTCATATTATGCACATTGCATTGCGCATTCTATTATAAGAGTTTCAAATACGATGAATCAACATATTATTGAGTACCAGGGTTATCTAAGAATTCGAGGCCCTTGGTTAAATGGTCTAAATTATAACCGTTCTTCAGTGAAACGTTATCCATAGCAAGAGCGGCGCGGCCGGCTACGTCTCTCAAAAGCGCGAGGTCGTTTTTCCTGAATCCCTTTGGCCTGGAAAGGGAGTCAACGTAGATAACGCCTCTGATACTAAAACGGCTGGTTACCGGCACACACATGGCCGACTGGATATGCATTAACTGCAAGGATTCGGTGACTTTTTCATCTTCCTCTTCCATTTTATTCGAGTCTTTAACCATTACAGGTCTATCCATAAGCAAGGCCTTCTCTACTAATTCCCTGTTATAGATCTTCTTGGGGTCATCAACCGGTGTTCTTGATCGATATATTATATCGCTAAATTCTCCGGTTTGATCATCAATTGTGATAATGACACATCGATCAACCCTTTTGAAAAGATTGAATATACCGTCTAATAATCTGTCAAATACTTCCTTAAGATCTTTCGATTCCATGAGGCATTCGCTCATGTTATAAATAAATTCCAGATTCTTTTTAAGGGCCATAACCCTGGCCGGCTTAACAGGCTCTCCATATTCATCCACTTCGCTGCTGAAACCGGCTGAATCCAAAAATGGCTTAAGACACGTTTTGCAGATTTCGCCAAGGCCAAGAATAGTCATCCCGATCACTATAGGAACTCCTTCTTCCACCTCAGTTTCAACGCTGGGGCTCAAATCTTTGCCTCCCACGAACGTCCCGTTTTTACTGTCCAGGTCAGTCACAAAATATTTGTTCTCTTTCACCTGGATTTTGAAATGATTCCGGGAGATGTTTCTATCCGCTATTACTATGTCGTTTTCTGAATGCCTGCCAACAGTGTATTCTTTACCCGGTTCCAGTTCGAAGGATTGGCCCTGATCTTTTCCAACCAGTATGTACAATTCAAATTCCATTTGGTCTTTTTCACTATATATGTTTAATAGAATTAGGAATCATCAAGTTAAACAAGATTGAAGCCCGCTATTTCTAGTCTAGTGTTAACTCAATTATTGTGCCAAAGATGGATTTTACAGGATTCAACAGGAGGAGACAGATGAAAAGCCTTTATTGGCTTGCGATTCCACTATAGGAGGTATTTCAGAAAGAAGCCGGATTTATAAATGCATTAAAACAAAACAACAGAAATGCACAATAAACTGTGGTTCATGCACATTTTAGTGTGCAAATCTTTTATTCAGTCAGTTTTGGCTTTTTCTTTCCATTGAGAATTAAGATCCACGGCCTTTCAAAAAGAAAAAGGGCGGCTGGGCCGCCCTCTAACTTCCTAATATCTTATCTAAAATGGCCTGCCAAGCCGTAGCTTTATGCGGAGGCTGGTCGGGACGACTGGATTTGAACCAGCGGCCCCCTGAACCCCATTCAGGTGCGCTACCAGACTGCGCCACGTCCCGACGCTGTGGATATCACACCATACAACATGAGTTCATGTCAATCATAATGTTTCATTTAGCAACGAGCAATGAGTTGTGAGCGATGAGCAATAAGGAATGAGCTGATATGAACAAAAAAATGTACATGCTTGCCCAAAAAATCGGGCACAAGTTTCAGCATTATTTTTGAATGCATTATCAATATCAAGGGGTTAAGTGCATGGCATGTTGGTTGCAGGAACCTTAGAAAGAGCTGTTAGCTGATCATAGAAAGCGTCCAAGGATTCTAGGGGTCAAGGGGTCGAGTGCATGGCGCATACCGCAAAGGGCATAGCGCATAGCGTAAAACAGAAAAGAGGAAACAGAAAAGAGGAAAGAGGAGAGAGGAAAGAGTAAAGGGGAAGGAAGATCAGAAGGTAAGAGGATCAGAAGGTAAGAGGATAGGAAGGAAGAACTGCTAGTATCACAATTCGATATTATTCTGGCTACTGGCTCCTGTATCCTGACTTCTTATACCTAATAGCTAATTGCTAACAGCTAATAGCCACTGCCATGAGCCGTATAGATTGCATAAGCAACCGTAATATAAAGATTGTAACCGCCTATCTGACGGACAGGATCGGTCGTCTTGATAACCTGTTTGAAGGGCTACCCTATGCCTCTGATAGATATAGGAATCCCGAAGATTTTTTTATGAATGAGGATGAATGGACCACCTATGAAAACTTTCACAGGATACTCAGAAAGGCCAAGGAGTTGTCCGGTGAGACTTACTTCTATTTCAATTGTGGAGCATCCTCCGCCTGTCTGGGTTCCTGGGGCCGTTTCGCATATTTTGCCAAATTCTTCAGCGGTCCGGATGATGGCTTTTTGAGGATCCCCTTCTTCAACACCAACATCAATGACACAAAGGAGATTGAGATTGTAAAGCCCCCTGCCTATGATAAGGCATCAGGTAAGACCAGGGTAATCTTGAAAGTAATGTATCACGACGATATCCCTGTTGAAAAAGACTATATTGTAGACCCTTACAGGAGGGGGATAATCTCTTCCATTCCGACGGTATGGGGTTTGCGGCCGGCTTTCATAAGGCAGCCGCTGAACCCCTATGACCCTGAGACACTGTTTAGCCAGGAACCGGAATTTGTTTCCTATGGCCTGGATGCGAGAATACAAGGAGATGTGCTCACCATAAGAGACCCTTTCGATAACATGCAAAAAGCGGTGGGGAAGAAGATTATCCTGTTATCCGATATTGTAAACGGGAAAAAGGTATTTCTAGGCAGATACTCGGATGCCTCGAGAAATCCGCGGAGAGGATCAGATGATGAGCAAGAGGCTATTCTTATCACAGAGACTATCGTGGTAAATAATCGGATCCTTTTGAGGGAGGGAGAAATATTTAATGCGCCCTATTTTATTATGGATGTCACATATGACAGGTTATCTGTTATAAATCGATTATCCCGGTTATTGGGTCTACAAAAGCAAAAAAATATCTCGGACATACAACTCGTGGACACCATTAACAGGCTCAGAGAAACCATTAATGCCAGAAACAGGGCCTATCATGCCCTGAGCCTGACCCACACTGAGTTGAAAGAGACAAAGAAGAAGATTGAGGAATACAACAGGACCCTGGAGCAGAAAGTTGAGGAAAGGACAGCTGAACTGGTCAGGGCTCGGCGAGAATTGATGGTACTCAACAAGGACCTTGAACAAAAGATTAATGACCAGGTCCAGAAGTTAAACAGATATAACGATCTGAGACGTTATCTCTCCCCAAAACTGGCCGATAAGATATTATCCAGCGGCAACACTTTGGGAGCGCAACCCCAGAGAAAGATGATGACGGTGTTGTTTTCCGATATCAGGGGATTCTCTACTTTAACGGACAGCCTGGAACCCGAGGAACTTTTCCATTTGCTGGACACCTACCTGACGGAGATGACAAAGCTGATATATAGATATGAAGGCACATTAAACAAGATCATAGGGGACGGCATGCTGATATTTTTCGGTGATCCCATTACCATGGAGGACCATGCCCAACGATCCGTGCTTATGGCAATCGATATGCAGAAAAAGGTGTCGGTTCTGAAAAAGGAGTGGCTCCATTTCGGTTATGAACTGGGGATAGGCATCGGTATTAATACAGGGTTTATGACCGTGGGCAACATAGGATCTGATATGCACATGGACTACACCGTGATTGGCAACCAGGTAAACATAGCAGCCCGGCTTGAGTCGCTGGCAAAACCGGGGCAGATACTGGTCAGCCAGAGGACATATAGCAAGGTCAGTAGTATTGTTAAGGTGGAAGAGGTGGGAGAAGTAATGGTAAAAGGGATACATTGCCCGGTTACAACCTATAACGTAAAGATAGTATGAACCTCTTTCCCTGTTGCCTTCGGTATGATAATCTTATATAGTTGTCCCGGAATAACAGCCGGGCCTTAAAAACACCCCGGCTCTGATAAGCACGGGGAGTTCCGCTATCTATTATGAGCCATGATATCCTATTTGAAGTTATAGGCAATACAAGCGCCTTCTCCTTGATGGGAGAAAGCAGCGGGTATATGATAACCGTCAATAATCGTGTCTACCTTCTTGAATGCGGGTCCCCCATATTTCCCACTCTCGGCTATAAAGGGATAGCAGACATAAAAGGCATCTTTGGCAGTCATTCCCACGAGGACCATAAAAGGTGGTTTACGGATATAGTCCTGTTCACATTCTACAACCCCCTTTTAAAACACAGGTTAAGACTGATCTCCTCTGAGGTAATTCTCGAAGAATTCGCCAAGAATTCCAAAGGCGCCCTTGAAAGATCTCTCTCCCCGGACTCAAAACGCGTTGTGGATATCCCCTACAGCCAAATGGTTGAAGAACAACTAATAGGGCCCAAAAGTAAATACTCCATAAGGCTCAAAACCAACCATAACGGCGGGTTTAAATATAGCGTAGAAGACAGACACGGGAATGTAATTGGTCCGGAAAAGGCGAAGATATTTATTAATCCTGCGGCAAATCGCCCGCGTCTTTTGTTTAAAGATGATGAAAGCGGAGAATGGGTGGAGCCCGAGAGCTACTATCCTTTCAGTTCAACCGTTTTTTATGAAAAAGATCAGAATATCTATTATGATGAGTCCTCCGACCTGACTGTGAAGGCCACAAAATCCTCAGTCTGGCACGGAGTACCCACTATTGCCTTCAAATTCATGAGCGGGAAAAGCAGTCTTCTTTTCAGCTCGGACACGGTATGGAAACCCTCATTATGGAAAGAGTTATGCGAGGAGTACAGGCCCCAGAGATTCCAGACCATAACCCGGGATGATTTTGAAAAGAGTTCGATCATATATGGAGATATCAATGACTTTATCGAAAGGACATGGAGCACAGAGCGCTATGAAAACGCTATGAAGGCATATGAAGGATCCATTATAATACATGATGTGGCCAGGAAGAATAGTGTCGTGCATACCGATTTTCCCGACATCGCAAACGCCCCCTTTGAAAAGCTCATATATACCCACAACCCGGATAATATCACCACACTCCGGCCCATCCTCAGTTCGGGGAAACGGATCATCATCAGAGACGGGGACTTCTATGAATTGGCTAAAGACAAGCTTTACCCCTTCGACGCGGACGTGTATATACGTCATTTCGGATGTGACTATGTGGGTTACAGGTCGAAAAAGGGCCATTACAAGGTTATTGAGGAGGACGGCCTGTTGGGGGTTGTGGGGTACGAAAGTGACAAAAAAGGCCTGATGAGGGTAGCTCTCTATCAGGATATCAGGGGAGAATATTTTCCCATTATCACGGACGCGGATAAATGCTATAAGCCGAGACCCGACGGGCAGGTAGAAGAAATCACCATGCACAAAGACTCAAGCATCGGCAAGGTCGTTAAGAACATCAGAGGGCTGATCAGGTAATACCACCAAGGACTTTCGGTTAGGATTTTGTAAGCACAGTATACAGGGCAGGACGCCTGTCCTTGAAACGGTCATTCCAGGGGGTTATGGATTTATCCCTGGATTCTTTTACGCTAATATCAACAACAGCGATCCCGGTTTTCTCTTTTTCCAGTTTCGCCAGCACCCTGCCCCTATTATCCAGGATCTGACTTTCTCCTGTAAACACCAAGGGCCTTTTCCCACCCCTCGATTCAGTGCCTACTCTGTTTGCGGTGGCTGAAAACAGGCCGTTTTCCAGAGATCTGGTAACCATGGCGTTCTGGCACCCGGGTAGAACAAGGTTTGCCGGGTGACAGATGATATCAGCACCCATAAGCCCCAGGCATCTGGCGGATTCCGGGAACCACCAGTCAAAACATATCATAGCCCCTATCCGGGCCTCTCCTGCATCGAATACCCTAAAACCTGTATCCCCGGGATCAAAAAGATCTTTTTCTTCCGCAAAAAGGTGCGCTTTGCGGTATGTGCCCACAAATCCTCCGGGGCCTGTGACCGCTGCGGAGTTATATATCCTTTCACCTTCTCTTTCGGCTAATCCAAAGACCAGGAACACACCCTTTGAAAAGCCGAGATCCATCATGGCCCTGCAGGTTTTGCCTGCAGGGATCTCTTCCGAGAGCTCAAGGGCCTCTTCCCTGGAAACAAATTGATATCCCGTATTAAACAGTTCAGGAAGGACCACCAGATCAGCATCTACAGGCTCAAGATCCTCCAGTGCCTTCCGAACATTCTTTTCCACCTGCCCGAATTCAGGATGACTTTGATATATTCCTACTTTCATATCGGATCCAGCCAAACCGGGGTACGGCCGATCCTCTCAAGACGATGTCTAAAGGATTCCAGGGGTCAAGGAACACACTTAAAATTCCTTGCGCAGATTGATAAAATTACTTCTGTCAAATCTAAGGGTCTTGAAGAATGAAAGAAGATCGGTAGAATCCCATCTGACCGACGTGTATATATTATTGATACCCCTGTCCTTATAAAACTTGAACACCTCGTCGGCCAGACTTTTGCCGATACCTTTCCCCATGTACTTCAGGTCAACACCAACCATCGCTATCCAAGCGCTCTTATCGATTCCGAAACCCCCTGAGAGGGTGTAGGTGATCATAAATCCTACAACCTTCCCCCTGTACTCCGCTACGAAATTCGCCATACCGCGGCTGTGGATCTGTTCCTGGATTATCCGTCCAAAATCAATCTTTTCGGATTCTTTGACAATGGATGAATAGATGCTGCTCACAGCATCGGCATCCTCCATCTTTATCTCTCTTATCAGGATATCTTTCATTACTCTGATTCCCTCCAAGCCCCTATTCTATCCTGATTATCTTAACCTGATGTCCTACCCAGTCAGGGGGCAAATAAACTCGACCGCTATTGCCACTCAGTTTAACCTCTTTTTCCACCATCTCCTCTCCATAGACCTCGAACTTCACCCTGCGGTGTCCGATCTCCGCAGGGACTGTAGCTTTCTCACCCTTTGACTTTTTGTTATTGGCCACCATATATGCCTTCTATCGGTCCGAACACCATCTCAGGCAGCTTTATACAAAATATCTTAAGTCCGTTGATCTTTTGTTCCTCTTTTCACAAAAACTGCACTCAATTCTTCGCCTAAAGGCGAGGTTTTCTCTAGACTCCAAATAATATATGGGACTTCCCCAGGCAAGTTCCTTATAGTTATTTTTTAATCACATTTTGACTAAAATGTAACTAAATCTATATCAATATGTCAAGAAAAAACAGAAATCCTTTCTTGGTGATCCGGAATAGCTCATGCATTGCTAACCTTAGCATTGACACCTAAAAAAAATGAGTGACCTCACGGCTGGGACAAGGTATTATATTCACTGTGGTTGACTCCAAAGAATTATGGTTCTTCTTCCAATTAGTTAAACATATCTTCCTGACCAGGCTAGGTCCAAACCTATTTTCCTCCTCCTTGTAAGGGGAGCATACTTTTTTATCCCTGCCCCTCTCGGGGAGAGGCGGGAGGGGTCTGGGAATAGTTTATTGAGACCCCACCTTAATCCTCCCCTAAGAGGGGAGGAGAGAGTTGGGGATCCTGCACTAAGATGGGAGGAGACATTGGGACCTCCCCGGCGACTACTGCATAGGGCGGACTACTTTGGGGATGACCCACAATTATAAATAATAGGAGAAACCATGGTACCTACCATCGAGTGGCACGGCAATCAAATCCGTATGATCGACCAGCGAACATTACCAGCCAAAATCCAATGGTACACTTGCAGGGGATACAGGGACGTTGTCTCGGCAATCGAAAAAATGGTCATAAGGGGGGCCCCGGCCATAGGCGTGGCGGCGGCTATGGGCCTTGCCTTGGGAGCGGCTTCTATCAGGACCGATACCTATGGTGAGTTCAGGAGACGCTTTTTGAATATGGCTAAAACGGTTGCTCATGTCAGACCAACGGCCGTCAATTTGCGATGGGCTGTTGATAGAATGTCGGCTTTGGTTGACTCCCTTAATGACCGTTCCGTGCGTGAAATAAAAAAGATTCTCAGGAGGGAATCCGAGGAGATCCTTAAGCAAGATATACATATCAATAAACGAATCGGTAAAATCGGTCAGACCCTTATCCCCGAAAAGGCAAGAATCCTGACCCACTGTAATGCGGGTGCGCTGGCAACCGGCGGCTATGGCACGGCCCTCGGGGTTATCCGGTCCGCGCATGCGGCTGGAAAAAAGGTAGAGGTCCTTGCCGATGAGACAAGGCCCTGGCTCCAAGGGCTCAGGTTAACCTCCTTTGAGCTTATGGAAGATGGCATTCCCGTCCAAGTAATAGTTGACAACGCTGCCGGATCATTTATGCGGAGGAAAATGGTAGATATGGTAATCACCGGAGCAGACAGGATAGCTGCCAATGGCGACGTGGCAAATAAGATAGGTACATATCAGGTGGCGGTCCTGGCAAAGGAGAACAGGGTACCCTTTTATGTTGCGGCCCCGCTATCCACGATTGATATACGTATCAGCAAAGGGGATACTATCCCGGTGGAAGAAAGGGGCCCCGAAGAGATAATCCGCCTTGGCAAACAAAAAATAGGGCCTCCGGGAGTAAAAGCCCTTAATCCAGCCTTTGATATCACTCCCGCCAGATATGTTACGGCAATTATTACGGAAGAAGGTATTATTAAGCCGCCGTACAAGACCGGAATAAAGAGGCTTTTTGAAGCGACTAGGAAGATATAGTAATCTTCAGAATCTTCTCGGTCCGGGGCGATACCTTGAACCTGTTGTCAATCCTGTATCCGCACACCCAGACGATACTGTTCCGGCACGTCAATATGGGGATTGAAGCACGGATCTCTGAAGGGACCTTAAGATCAATAAAAAAATCCTTAACCTTTTTGGTGCCCTTCATGCCCAGGGGAGTAAACCTGTCGCCCGGCTTGACATTTCTAATAACCAGGGGATATTGAAGCTTGCCCGCATCCAGGTAGGCGGTAGCTGCGGACCATCCTCTAAGAATATTCCCATCATCTCCTTCGACTTCCTCAAGCCGGAGGGTCTGCCTGATAGCTTCAACATAATATGTGCCCGGACCGTCAAGATTATAGGTGTAGCTTCTTACACGTTTTGGCGGCCTCAGGGTGAATTGCAGCCTGTCATACCTCCTCCTTGCCACCATACCGTTAGGAAGATCTATGGTGGACTGAGGCCTTTGGCTGTTATCCAAAAGCCCTAAAACAGAGGCAATATGATCATGTTCCAGAGGATAATGGTTCCCTCTAACCTTTTTCAACAGAATCCGTATAACCCTGTTCCTTAAAGGTCCAGGCAGCTTTTCCAATGATGCCAGAGGAACAGAGATATCCCCCTTGCCCCCTTTTTCGGCCTCCTTGCCCGCCCAATCCGATGCCAGCGATTCCATATAGGCATCTTCATCCCTGATGATATTCGATAACCTGCACAGTTGTTCTATGATTTGCGGCTGGTAATCACGCATCCTGGGCAGCAGTTCAAGGCGGATCCTGTTCCTTAGGTATCTGGTATCAGTATTTGAACTGTCATGGGCGTAGGAAAGCCCCCGGGCATCCAGATAACCAATAACCTCTTGCCTGTCCACCTCGATGAGAGGCCTAATAATCCCGTTATCTCTGACAGGGTTTATTCCTGCGAGCCCTGACGGGCCCGTTCCCCGCAATAACCTTATAAGGACCGTCTCCGCCTGATCATTCTTGTTATGGCCCACGGCTATCCTTCGGGATCCGTATCTTTCCCTGACCCTTTCCAGAAAGGCGTACCTTGCCTCCCTGGCTCGCTCCTCCAGGGAAGGATCATCACGGCTCAAATGAGAGGCCTTTTCCGTCTCAAAGGGGAGTCCCATAGATTGGGCAATGCCCTCAACCAGACGTGTCTCTGACTCATCTTCCCCTTTTCTCAGGCCATGGTTAAAATGAGCGGCCACAATGGAGATATTCAGCTCCCCTGAAAGCGTTTTCATGACATCCAGCAGGCAAACGGAATCAGGACCTCCTGAAACCCCCACAATCACCTTGTCTCCCGCCTCTACCATTTTATACCGGGAAATAGTGCCCCTTATCTTTTTGACTGTGTCTTTAATCTGATCCATAAAAATTCTGAAATCCCGGAACGTTGCTCCCTCCAACATCCCCTTTCAAAAAACATCATTAGTTAGCTGTTAGCTATTAGCCGTTCTCCCTTGAACCCTAACACATGTCGTCTTGAAAACAATACCCCTGGCCGAAGGGCTGTCCCTTTCTTGAGTGACTATCGGGAGGGTGCTGTTATTTCAGGGAGTTACGGGTGGGGGACCCCCTGGCTCCTGTGCCGGAGGCACGGGAGAACAGCGGAGGGGGTAGGCATCCCACAGCCGTAACCCCTTGAAATGACCAGCCCGGGAGATCCGGAACGAAGAAAAGGGACAGCCCTTCGCCCTAGTCCCATCTCCCGGGTATCTCCGCCCCGCACTCGGGACACCGCCCATGCTCTATCCTGTTCCTCCTTACCGAAAAACCGATTCGATCGATCAGGAGGCTGCCGCATTCATGACAGAATGTCTTCTCACCCTCATCTCCCGGAAGATTTCCCGTATAAACATATCTTAAGCCGACATTATAACCGATTTTTCTTGCCCTCCATATCTTCTCTGGGGGGGTGGGGCCTATATTCGTCAGCAGGTACGTGGGATGAAATCTACTTATATGCCACGGAATATTAGGGTCTGTTTCAGCCAGAAACCTTGCTATCTCCCTCAGCTCTTCTTCAGAATCATTTAACCCCGGGATAAGAAGCGTGGTAACTTCCACCCAAACCCCCATATCCACCATCTTTTGGATACTCTTAAGCACAGGATTAAGCTTTGCCCCGCACTGTTCCTTATAAAAGATATCACTGAAGGCCTTCAGATCCACATTTGCCCCATGAAGCGCTTCTCCGAAATCACTAAGGCATTCCTCGGTCATATACCCATTGGTTATAAAGATATTCCTCAGCCCTTTTGAAGAGGCCAAACGTGCTGTATCAACCGCAAGCTCATAGAATATGGTGGGCTCGGTATATGTGTAGGCTATAGTTGATGATCGACTGGCCTCCGCCTCATGTAGGATCATGGTAGGTGTCATATCCTCACCTAATATCCGGTTATGATCGACCGGCATCTGGGAAATATCGGCGTTTTGACAAAATCGGCATCTGAAATTACAGCCTACGGTGGCAATAGAATAAGATCTGCTGCCCGGGAGGAAATGAAATAGGGGTTTTTTTTCAATAGGATCCACATGCCTGGCAATTACTCTGCCATAGACCAATGTATAGAGCACCCCTCCTTTGTTTTCACGAACACCGCACACACCTTTGGATCCATCCCTGATAACACATCTGTGATTACACAGATAACACCTGACCCTGTTATTTTCCATTTTGTCATAAAGGTAGGCCTCTTTCATAGGTTATCCCTCCTGAATCATTTATGATACAAGGTCCCCTTTTCCACCGACCGCTCCGTAGCATAGCGATGAGGGCCAAAAGTTGCTCGCCGATCGCAACCCTATTTCGGGAACATTCTACTAGTGGTCAAACCACCTCCCACGGGTTGCTCCTTTTTACCCATTGATATCTTTAAAAGGAGGTTATCTGCTCTCACTGTGTATTCCATGGTTGCCGACAACCCCAGGAAGGTTCCAAAGGCGCCCCGTCCCTCACTCCTCCAGGCGACGGGTATGGGACCATAGGCCTTACGCACATAGGATTTCAGTCCCCAAATGTGATAAGGGATAATATGTCTTGAAAGGTCTTCAGAAATCAGGCCTTGCAATCTGTCTATTATACAACGCCAAGAAAGACTGTTCATTACACAGATGAAGACCTTTCTCTTTGCAACCCTCCCCGCCTCCCTCAAGGCCTTTAAGGGATCGTCCAGGAATTCGAGGGTATTAATTAATACAGCCAGATCAAATTCGTTGTCATCGAATGGCAGGTCCTCCGCCATACCCTTCCTCAGTGTACACCGAGCTCCAAGGCGTCTCTTGGCAATATCTATCATATAAGGAGAGGCATCCACGCCGTTTATATCGATCCCTAACTTGTTGAAAAACAGGAGATGATTACCTGATCCGCATCCAATATCCAACACCCTTTCCTTCGGCCTGGGGTCAAGCAGCTCATATATGGCCTTTTCCACAAATCGGTCCATGGCCCTGCCCCTGGCAGAGCGGTACCATGATTCATAACGCCTGGCAGATTCTATATCGAATATAAGTCCCATCACTGAAACCGATTTCCCGATTTATGGACTCCGGATAATTATCACCTTGGTTAGCTTTTAGCTATTAGCTGTTCTCCCTAGCCCCTGACCTCCCCCTAAAAAGGGGAGGAAAATTCTCTTTACTCTTTCGTATCTTCTGACTCCCCTGGCCCGCCGTAGCCCTGAGTCCTTCGATTTCACTCAGGACCCTGAGCCTGTCGAAGGGGCGAAGGCGGCCCTGGCTCGCCGTAGCTGGTTAGCGCCCGTCCTCCGCAGTAGCTTGTCCATCCTCCGTAGCAGGCCACTGCGGAGGACGGGCTACGGAGGATGGGAAGGCGGCTGGCTTCTGTCCTTTAACGCCTCACGCCTTGCGCTTTTCGCCATGCGCTATCCTCATTGCTCATTGCTAATAACTAACTCAGATGCCGCCTTGAAAAGAATGCCCGTAGCCGAAGCGCTGTTCGCTCGAATCCTTGAACACTTAAATATACAAGTCAATCAAATTCAAGATTATACAAAGTTGCCGGCCAAGTCAATTGATCAAGCTCCATATCTCCCTACTTTACAACAATCACTTAGACCGGCAATGTCCGATTAATATTTTGATTTCAAATGGTTACGGAGATAGAAGAGGTGGGGACCCACAGCAACCAGGTTTAGGAATTCTATAATTCTCAGAGGCTTTCCTTGTCCATGGGGTTATTTTCCGTCAGTTGCGCCCAGACCTTGCGGTAATACTCCTCGATCCTTCTGTCCCTGGAATAGGACACGGCCTTTTCCATGCTTTTTTCGGCCTCCTCAATCTTCCCTGATTTAAAATAGGCAAGGGCCAGTGCGTAATGAAATTGAGGTTCACCCGATTTTCTCTTGATAGCCTCATTGTAATGCCCTATTGAATTCTCATAACTCTCTTCGTAAAAGGCTATCGCTCCCATTGAATAATGGTAATAGGGGTTCATATCGCGGTAGGAGCGCACCTTTTCTTCATACACAGCCGCCTCCTGGATATTCCCCTGTCTGGTATAGTGCCTAGCCAGGTTACTCATGATGGACATGGCCGTCAATTCATCTTTACCCTGATTGATCGACAGGGACTGCAAAAAGGCCTTTTCAGCGGCCTCCTCTTGATTATTCCGGTCATAGGCAACGGCCAGGTTCGACCATATAAAACTCACTTCAGGATCAAGCTTAAGGGCCTTAACAAAATAGCGGAATGCGTCCAGGTTGTTTCCCTCAGTCAGATATTGAGAACCTATGTTGTTGTAAAACAAAGCAAAGGCCCTCTTATCAGTTATTGATCTGGTTGAAGGGACACGGGAGTATCTTGCTGAAAGGGGCAGCAGGGGCGCAAACAGATATTGCGTTTGATCTCTTGCTTCTACAACTATCTTCTCACCAGTAAAGGAACCCTCTATGTTGACAACCACTTGCCCGGGCTCATAAACATCAACCATGGCCCCGATATGCCTGGTAAATAAAAGCACCTTTCCGTCTTTGACCCAGTTGGGAGGGGTTGGGATCTCCTGAAACGCCGAATCCAAACCGCAATATCTCGCCATGGAGACAAACATGTTGCTGAAGGAAAGGCAGTTGCCGGACCCCTCTTCAAATGTCTCGGTAGCCGTCTTTGTCCCGTATTTATCCTCGGCCGCGTCAAGCTTAACATTTTCAGTAATAAGATCCATCAGGGCCTGTAACCGCCGCTTCGGATTCCCTATTTCTACGATAGATTCATCCAGCACGGCTTTTATTTCTTCACTTAGTGCCAAAATATCAATATCCGGTACGTCATATCCATCTGATGATGGTTCCGCATCCTGACCCTGGGGCACTATAAAGGCAGGGAATTGCTCAACAGGCATGATTACAGGCCTTTTCTCCTGCATTGTCACGCAACCGGGAACAAAAAGCAGTAGACTAAAAACAAGAAAAAGAGCCCTGATTACCCGTTCCGTTAATTCTTCTTTCATAGGGATATTTCTACCCTTTGATCGTGATATTCTTAAACTTCCCCCAAACATGGTTTCCCAATCAACTCCTCCCTGTAATCAGTAATATAACTCCTAATCCATTAATTGCAAATAATGCGGCTATCCAAGATCCACCATCAAACTTGCAAATAATTTATATTAGCACAGGATTTTGGTATAACCCTGGCCACCATATAGATGTTAGATGCAAGGCGCCAAGGAGCGACAAGTGAGGCGTATATTAAATACGCCGCAAGGAGGGGCGACCGCAGGCTTCGACGTGAGCTCAGCCGAACGTCAACGCAGCCCTTCGACTTTGCTCAGGACCGTGAGCTTGTCGAACGGCCTGCCGAATGGCAGATGACATCTAGATGGTGGATCAGGGCCATCGCCGCAGAGGTCTGCTTAGAAAAGGATTTGACAATACTCTCAACAGGACTTATATAAGCTAAGTCCATCACCTAATTTTTTACATTTTCAATGCGGGATCTTTATAGGAAAGTTCAGGATGACACACCAAGACGAAGGACATTATGCTGGAAAGCACCCGGCCGGTCGTGAGGTGAACCCTTGTATCGTGGAAGCCGTGAAAAAAAAGGCAAAAGGTGGGAATATAACCTGTGCCGCCATATTCGGGATCGTGAAAAGGCTCAATACCTCGCCCGAGGAAGTAGGCTTTACACTGGACCGCCTCGAAATCAAATTAGCCAAATGCCAGCTGGGTCTCTTTGGTTACAGCCCAGACACTGTCCCCATTAAACCTGTAGATAAGGTGCCGGCGGATCTGGAAAAGGCCATAAAGGAATCACTGACAGGAGGCAGGCTCACCTGCAGGTCGGCATGGGATATAGCGGAAAGGCTGGGTATACGCAAAATGGATGTCACGCCAGCCTGCAACAAACTGAACATAAAGCTGTCTTCCTGCCAGTTAGGAGCCTTCTAAAGGCCAGCGGCCTTATTCGCTTTCTTTTCCCTCCTCATCCCCTTCCCCGCCGAACTTGTAGATAACCTCATCTTCTTTTACCAGGCCTAGGGCCTTTCTTGCCTCTGATTCTATATATTCTTTGTCACTGCGAAGCCTTTTTATTTCATCCAGTAGTTCCTGGTTTGCCTCCTCCAATCGGCGGATCTTCTCCAGATAGGCCTGTCTTTCTTTCTCCATCCGGTAAAGATGGATAAAACCGCGGTCGCCGAACGCTAGCCAGGAGACAACTAACCCCAGAAAGATCAAGGTCAAAAAGAAAATCTTCAAGAACTCTTTTCTATTAAAACCCAAAATGGATATACCCTAAAAGAATCAAAGCAGCTCTTCCGCCTTCCATCTTGCAGCGATAATGATAGAGCTGATACCGGCACTTTTGGCAAGATCCATAATCCCTACCACAGTGCCGTGATTCACATCCTTATCCGCGTGCAGGACAAGATTAAGTAGCCCCTCTTCTTTTACTCTTTCCTCCAGTAATCCCTTAAGTTCCTCCTGCTCTATCTTCTCACCTTCAAGATAGATTTGAGCCGACTTATCAATAATAAGGGTCACCCTGTTTTCATCTTCTTCTCCCATAATCCTTTTGGTCACCTTGGGCAGATTTATACGCACCCCGGAGCTAATATCAAAGTGAGAGGTGACCATAAAAAAGATCAATAGCAAAAACAGGATATCTATAAGGGGCGCGATACTTATCTCAGGCCCTTCCTCTTTCTTTTTCTTGAATCTCATGGGAACCGCTCCATAGGGTCAGGATATCAATCCTTTTTGCCGGATCTTTCCATGATCTCGATGAGTCTTATGGAATCTTCTTCCATCTCAAAGATGAGGGATTCGGCCTTGTCCTTTAATATTCGATAACAGACCAAGGTAGGAATAGCTACCACCAGACCGGCCGCCGTGGTTATAAGGGCCTCGGCGATACCCCCGGCCAGGAGTGACGGATTGGATGCCCCTTGGGAAAGGACCTTGAATGTCTTAATCATCCCCGATACAGTCCCCAGAAGGCCCAACAGGGGAGAAAGATTGGCAATTGTGGAGAGTATGCCCACATGCTTTTCCAAGATTATTCCTTCTCTCCCCCCTCTTTCCTCGATAGCCTCTTTTACCATCCAGATGCCTCGTTCCGTGTTCTTCAAGCCTGCCAAAAATATCTTGGCGATGGATGAATCATCGTTCTGGCATAAAAAAAGGGCCTCTGACAGCTTTCGATTCCTCAGGTTATCTTCCACACTCTGGATGAAAGCAGATGGGATAATCCGTTTGCGTCTCAGGACCCATAACCTTTCCAGAAAAATAGCCAGGGCTATGATCGAACACAGAATAATGGGGTACATCACTATCCCGCCCCTAACAATTAGGTCAATCACTCTAATATCTCCATCGATTCGAATTAATAAGACATCGGCTTCAACACCGGCAACCGGCTCATTACCAAAACACTCCAATCCTCGAATCTGGCTGGTTATCCCTGTCCGGTATTAAAACTATCGCCGTAAATTGGAGCATAATATACAGTTAATATGATCGGCAAGTCAAGGACGATGAGTCTCCATGAGAATCTAATCCTTGACACACCCCCTATTTTAACAAAAAATAGTAATCAGCAGTTACTATTAGAACAGGGTGTTCGGTTATTACTCAGGAGGGCGAATATTGTCGCAACAGGAAGATCCGAAAACTGGCGATCAATCAAATGCCGGAAAAGTCATCTCGATTCGCAGGGAACCGGTCGCTCCACTGTTTTCCCTTTCCGGCAGTGAGGCCCTTAATAAGATCCTTGACCGCGAAAATCCCGGCCGGCTGGTCCGGGGCATGAGCAGGGTGGATCTTTTCTGGTTGATGAAAAAGATTGGAGAAGACGACTCCATTCCTCTGCTTAGGCTGGCTTCTCTTGATCAATGGCAATATATCCTGGACATGGAACTATGGCGGAGAGACAGGATGAATCTGGATCAGACCTTCACCTGGATGGACAGGTTCTGTAAGGCCGATCCGGAGCGCCTGTCCAGATGGTTGTTAAGCGAAGACGGAAACCTCCCGGCCCACTTTTATCTTTTCAACGCGCTCCAAGTAATAATAGAGCAAGATGACGACTCTCAGGTCCCGGATGGTTTCATTACCTTTGACGGCCTCTATTACATAAGAATACTTGACAAGGAGCATGAGGAGGACATTGCACATATGCTGCAGACTATGGCACAGCAGGACTATAACCGTTATCAGGCCCTGCTTATGGGAGTTGCAGGCGTAATAGCCGCTGAAATTGAAGAGGAGATGTATCATCTGAGAAGCAATCGTCTGGCTGAAGACGGGTACCTTCCCTTTGAAGAGGCCCTATCCGTCTATTCCCACCAGAGGGCTGATCTCCTTAAAAAGGACAAATCAGGGTATAAGCTCTATGACCATAGTGAGGATTCGATGACCCCGGTCCCCCTGACGCCTTTTATACATGCCCCGGCCGACAATCTGTTCGCAAGAGCCCTTACCCTGGTTAGGGACAACCTGTCTTTAGACAGGCTCCGTATGGAATTCGCCGGTCTGTGCAACCAGATCCTTTCAGCCGACGGGGTCAGCTTGGAGGGTATTGAGACCCTGATCAGGATAACCAGGAAGGCGGCAGGCTACATAAACCTGGGGCTTGAAAGATTATCTGAAGGCAATATAGAACTATCAGAGCAGTTTGTGAGGAATAATCCTCTAATCTCCATATTTCGTGTCGGGTTCGGGTTGACCCTGGAACTAAAATGGGAAACAGAAAGATGGTTCAGGGATGCCTGGTTTCTAAAACATGGCTTACAACACTATTTCTGGGGAGATGAATGGGGAGGAACACTGAAAGGGATACTGGAGAATAGGCCCCTCTTCTATATTGGCTTAAAGGAGGAAGGCGAATACAGACATTTTGAATCCCTTGGTGAACTGGAGAAATGCCGCGATATCATACACCGCCTGATCCTTCTGGATGGTTTACTGCAAGACCTCTCCTCCCGGTATCCCATGAAGATTGAGTTGTCCAGGGAACCCCTCCTGACCTTTAAGCCTCTTCTTATCAACTTCTGGGCCCGTGGACAATTGAAACTGGATCCCGGTTTTTTGCCGTTATCTCTTGATGAAGCAAAAGAATTCCTCCGGCTTATCCGGGGTAAAGAAAAGGACCCGCCCTTCAGGATGAAAGGAATGGGAGAGGTCTTTATCAGGGACATCATGTCTCATAGAAAAGGCCTCCCTGCCCATGATATCTCCTTATTAGAACATACCTTGTCTCTGTTATGGCAGGAATTCACAGAAGAATATGCCATGGTTAAGACATCTGATCTGGATACCAGGTTCACAAGATTGATAATGATTGAATCCCATGCCGATGCATGATTAAACTTAAATATTCAAAACTATGTTTCATCCGGTTAGTGAGTACGCTAGTTAATGATATCTAAATATTCTGTGTTATTATATGGGCCATGGGGTTCTCTTTTAAGCGGCGAACTCGTTTATGTGCAATAACTCCGCAAAAAAACCAAACGAGGCGGGCGGGTACCCTTTTCCAGACTTGGCCGGACTCGAGAATTCTCTATTATCGCATAACTATTCCGCCCGCCTGGGTGGCACCTTACGTAATTAGCATGCTGTTAATGTTTTCGGCGCTTAAAAGAGAGCCCCATGGGCCATTAAGTTACTTATAATAAGATTTGGTCTTTTACTTCTTTACGTACTAATTAACCGGATGAACCAAGGCTATATACTCATTGCCCATTACTATTTACTGTTTACACATTGCTCAAATCACTCATGCCCTGGAAATGCAAACTCCTGGATCATTCTTTCAAAAAGGAGACATTATTATGGAGACAAGATCATTTTCCATACCCAATATATCCTGCGACCACTGCGTAATGACCATTAAAAACGAACTCAACGAACTGGACGGAGTCCTGAAGGTGGAGGGAGATCCCGATACAAAGGAGATCACCGTGGATTGGGATGCGCCCGCCACCCTGGAAAAGATAAAATCCGCCCTCAGGGACATTGATTACCCGGCCACTGATTAGAATCCCGAATCAAGTTGACCGGCCTTGATTTCCCGCCTAAGGTGTGTATAAGGCTAAGCAGGATCATGGCTGAAAAAAAGATCACCATACCCATAACAGGGATGTCGTGCGCCAACTGTGCCATGACCATTGAGAGGACCCTGAAGAAGAAGGTGCCCGGCATAAAGGGTGCCTCCGTCAACTTCGCCAATGAGCGCGCGTTCGTGGAATATCTCCCCTCGGTCACGGATATCGACAAAATAGTCGCTGCCATAGAAAAAGCGGGTTACGGCGCCATATTGCCCCGGCAGGAACTGGAAGACGCCGAACTGGCTGCAAGAGAGGCGGAGATCAGGAACCAGACAAAGAAATTTCTGGTGGGAGTAATCCTTACGACTCCCCTCTTCTTCCTCAGCATGGGAAGAGACTTCGGCCTGCTGGGAGCGTGGAGTCATGCCCCCTGGGTGAACTGGCTCTTCCTGGCCCTTGCCACGCCTGTCCAGTTCTACACGGGATACGATTTTTATACCGGCGGCTGGAAAAGCCTCGTTAACAGGAGTGCCAACATGGACGTCCTGGTGGCAATGGGGTCATCCGTGGCCTTTTTCTATTCCCTGGCCCTGCTCCTTTACCCTCCCCTGGGGACCCACGTCTATTTTGAGACATCGGCGGTTATAATCACCCTTATCAAGCTGGGAAAGATGCTGGAATCAAGGACAAAGGCCAAGACCGGCGGGGCCATACGCAAGTTGATGGACCTTCGCCCCAAGACGGCGACGATCGTTAAAGACGGCAAGGAGGAGAATATACCCCTTTCAAACATCAACGTGGGAGATATCGTCATTGTGCGCCCCGGCGAGAGTATCCCGGTGGACGGGATTGTAATGCAAGGTGAATCCGGTGTGGATGAGTCCATGCTGACCGGGGAACCCCTGCCCGTGGACAAGACCCCGGGAGACAGGGTTACCGGAGGCACCATAAACGGCGAAGGACGTCTCAAATTCGAGGCGAAGGCCGTGGGCAGGGATACGGCCCTTGCCGGGATAATCCGCATGGTTCAGGAGGCCCAGGGAAGCAAGGCCCCCATTCAGGCCCTTGCGGACAGGGTCGCCTCTGTGTTTGTCCCCGCCGTGTTGTTGATAGCCCTGTTTACGTTTATCATCTGGTGGTTCACAGTCGGGGAATTCGTGCCTTCCATGATAAGGATGGTGGCGGTGCTGGTTATCGCCTGTCCCTGCGCCCTTGGTCTTGCCACACCCACGGCCATCATGGCCGGAACAGGCAAGGGAGCGGAAACAGGGATGCTCTTCAGGAACAGCGAGGCCCTGCAAAAGGCCTCCGGCCTGAGCACTGTGGTTATGGACAAGACCGGCACCATTACCATGGGAAGGCCTTCCGTGGTAAAGATTATATCCTATGATATGAAGGACATGGATGAAAATGAAATCCTGGCGCTTGCCGCTTCCGTGGAGATGGGGTCCGAACATCCTCTGGGACGCGCGATAGTCGGGGAGGCCGAGACACGGGGGATTGCTCTTATTGAACCTGAAGGCTTCAAGGCCTACGGGGGACAAGGTGTGCAGGGAACTATAAGGGGACGGAAAGTGATGGTTGGAAAGCCTGACTGGTTCCGGGAGATGAGTATTGACTTCAGCATGGCAGGAAAGGATATGGCTTCTCTCCAGGATGAGGGCAAGACTGTAATGCTCGTGGCAGCAGGCGGGATCAAAGGGCTTATAGCGGTGGCCGACACCCTAAAACGCGGATCCGTCAGGGCGATCGGAGAACTTCACGACCAGGGATTGAAGGTAATTATGCTTACTGGTGACAACCTCCGGACCGCGCGGGCCGTAGCAGAGGAGGCGGGTATTGACCATGTTGTGGCTGAAGTCCTACCCCATGAAAAGACCCGGGAGATAAAGTCAATCCAGGAAAAGGGAGAAAAGGTGGCCATGGTTGGTGACGGTATCAACGACGCGCCCGCCCTGGCCGTGGCAGACGTGGGCATGGCCATAGGCACGGGAACGGATGTCGCCATAGAGTCCGGGGACGTGGTACTCGCCAGCGGTAGCCTGCTTGCCGTTTCAAGGGCCATCCGGCTGAGCAGGAAGACTATGGGAACCATCAGGCAGAACCTGTTCTGGGCGTTCTTTTATAATATCGCCCTTATCCCGGTCGCCGCCGGGGTGCTTTATCCCCTTGAAGGCCTGCCCCATTTTTTAAGGCAGCTTCATCCTATGGTTGCCGCCCTTGCCATGGCCATAAGCAGTATTACAGTCGTCTCTAACAGCCTCAGGCTTTACAGGGCGGATATAGACTGAAAAAGATATAAGGATGCGAGGATTCAAGGCCCTTCGACGGTGCCTCTCGGCCATGAGCTCGAGGCCGAATGGCTCAGGGCCATGAGTCCTTCGATGTTCCTCAGGACCGTGAGCCTGTCGAACGGGTCAAGTAATGAGCTATCAGCTATGAGCTGTGAGCTATGAGCTATTTAACCAATAACATAAGGACATAATCATGCCTATCCACTTCAGGCGTATAAAGGAGAATATGCGTTTTATGAACCCCTTTAAGGATTTTTCACCGGATACACTGTCCCTGGAGATCCGATTTGACCCTTTGACCGGACAGACCACGCGTCTCCTGGGTATTTCGTATGAGTTGCCGGCCCGGCCCGACCTGGATGAAGTGGTGAAGAGGTCCAGAGAGATCTTTTGCCCCTTCTGCCCCGATGCCCTGGAAAAATCCACCCCTCTCTTTCCTAAGGAGCTTATACCCGAAGGAAGGATCCTCAGGGGAGAGGCCTGTGTTGTCCCCAACCTCCTGCCACTTGACCGGTACACGGGTGTGTGCGTGGTCTCCAAAACCCATTACATTGCCATAGAAGACCTTACGGCCGAGATACTCAGGGACCCTTTCCTGGCCTCGTGGGATCTTGTCAAGGCTGTCGCTGCGTATGATCCGGACGTGAATTATTTCAACATCAACTGGAACTACATGTTCCCGGCCGGATCCAGCCTGGTCCATCCCCACATCCAGGTTAACTGCGGGGTAATTCCCACATACCAGCAACGTGCCCAGATCGAATCCGGCATGAAATATTTTATGGAAAGCGGCCGGGAGTTCTGGTCGGACTACCTGGAGGCCGAAAGAAAGGCTGAAGAACGTTTTGTCGCGGATATCGGTCCCACCTCCTGGACCCTGAGTTTCGCACCCCACAGTATCCTCCCGGACCTTTGGTGTATCTTCCCCGGCCACTCCTCCCTCCTGGAGATTAAGGAGGAGGATCTTGACCACTTTCTCAGGGGACTGGAGGGTGCCATAAGATACTTTGATATGGAAGGCCTTTTCAGCTTTAATATGGCCATGTTTTCAGGCAGGGAATCCGGCCATTTCCGTCTCAATGCCAAGATCTCTCCCAGACTGCTCTTGAGGGAGATCGGAAACAGCGACCACACCTATCTCCAGTTCCTGCACCGCGAGCACATGTGTTGCAGGGCCCCGGAGTCGGTCAGGGAAAAGGTGCTGGATGCCTTCGGGAAGAGCTGACCCATAACCAATAACCTATTAGCCTTATGCCTTGCGCTATGCGCTATGCGCTATGCGCTTTGCGCTTTGCTCTATATACCTTGAGGTTGGATCAGGGTAAATTATTAGCATATTGACCGGGCTTGAACAAAATGTTAGAAAGATATTGCGGGCGATTAGCTCAGTCGGATAGAGCGTTGGTCTCCGGAACCTTTAAAAACTAAAATGCGGATAACCAATATTGACAAGGTTTTCCGCGTTTTTTATTTGCGTTTTAATAGGTTATCAGAAAAGATCAAGCTAATATCTGTTCATATTTTGTCACGTCCTGTTAGGTTTTTAATTGTGACATTGTTACAAATTTGTTACAGCCAATATTGCAACTACTTCATAAATACTGGCTCCCCGAAAATATGGAAAATGGGCACTGGGAGGAGAGGATTATAATTCATTAACGCCCAGGCTGAAATTTATGCGGACGATTTTCCCGCACATATTGTGCAGCCTGATGTTAGGCTACCTATTCACCTTTACCCCGCTCTATATACATGGTACTTGGAATAAACCGCTTGGGGTATTTACCTGAGGATGTGAGTTCGTGACGACGAAGCCGTGTGCCCTGCCTGTTAACAAGATCGTGGCCCTCGGATAGAAAATATCGAATGAGAACGCGCTCGACAAGGGGCAAGCATTTCTTGAGTTGCTGACCAGATTTAGTATCGAGACAGCCTGCCAGCACAACACGCCGACCAGCTTTTGCGTTTTTCAGATGCTGCATAAGCCGCAAATTATTTAACTGTCCCTTCACACGACTGCGAATGTCATTAGCCTTCCCAATATAAAGTGCTTCAAATTGACCACCCCATCGTCGGCCAAAAACATAAACTCCGGCCCTGGCAGGAACTTTATCTAATGCCACACTGTAAATCAGGTTTTGGCGAGTTGCATCCCTCAAGGAAATTGGTCGCGTCCATTCCACATAGAGTTTCATTATTATTGTGTAACCTCCTTAGCGTCTGACTGGTGGGCTAACGAGCCTGTCGAAAAAGTCCAAAAATGGTTAATTTCTCTGTTTTGCATCTAATAAAATCAGCTACTTACAGACCATAAAACCTCGGATTTAGAGTTTTTCGACAGGCTCAACGATAGGCATTACGGGCCGCGGGCGGGGTCTTATCGCCCGGTCACTGTAGATGCCCTGGTTAGGAGATTATTATTTTGATAAAAACTTCTTATATTGTGGATATTCATAAAGCATGAATTTCATAATATTTACTTTCATTGTTGGATTGTGATGCGCTGTTGCATATGCACCAGAACCGACTTTCATTCCTGGAAGGTAAAATGAAATAAAAAACCTTTCATGTTTTTTTTCCTTTTTGACAAGATACATTGAAAGATCACCAAGTTCTTTTTCATTTGGTAACCTACCATTTACGAGTGGTACTTGAACGTCTATAGTAAGTTTAACTTTTCCTAGTTCTTCTTTTTTTAGAATTTTATGTTCAATTATTTCTCCAGCACTCGCAAGAGCTGATGAAAAAAATAAAACTATTAATATAAATAATACCGATTTTTTTAACATCATTCGATCTCCTAAGGGCCTGGGTAACAGGCCGGCTTTCGAGCAAGGCGGAAAAGCTGGTCCTTGTTGATCCAGGTGTTGGGTTCATTAAATTGCCTCCAGTTCGTTAATTGCAATATCAAGTCTCTCAACTAACTTATTGTAAGTAGCCTCACTTAATTGTGCGGTTTGATTATTCGATGAATCTAAACGAGCTCTGACTGTAGCCATATTAACTTTATAATGGTGAAAAAATGTTATAGTGTCCTCAATGGATTCAACTTTCGAAAATATATCGATATTTGAAATAAGAAGCTGATAGAGAAAATCGCCTACAACAATTTCACAATACTGGGTTTCTTTAAAGATAGCGTTCCCATTTTCTAGCTTTACGTGCCTGTCAAGATCTTGACGAATTTGTCGGAGATGCGTCACAGCTAGAAGGCAGAGCTTATGTCTGCGTTTAAGCTTCTTAAACCATTCGAAAACTTCACGAACGATTAGCGCTAGAGCTGCCCCTATAGCACCGATTAATATTTTTTCAATCAATCATCATCTCCTATTCTTAAACCCAACACCGCTAATTAGCCGCGTGGTTTTTTGCGTCGGCTGAATTAGCCTTGTTAAGTGTTTTTTTGTATTTTAGCTCATCTTTACCAAGTTCATTTTGGTATTTAATCCGTTCAACCAATCCATGTAAGCCGGGAAACAATGATGACGCGTTGACACCTAATCGAAAGAGCTTATATCTGAGTGTTGAAAAGGTGTCTGCAGGAATTTCTATTCTTCTGAGCAACAAATCAGCATCTTGTGTATTTTCGAAAGGAACAAACTCATTACTAAGTCTATCCCGATGATGAATAGTGAAAACTCCAGATTGAGCTTGAATATATGGAAATACGTGTTCAGGATAATAAAGGAATGTTTTTTCAATTGAAAATGGAGAGGGCTGATTTAGTGTGTTACTAATAATTCTTTCAACATCGTAAATGAAACTCCAAACGATTCCGGGCGATGAGTCTTTAGCAGGCTTACATACAGTAAACCATAAGGCAGCAAGAGGATTTCTTGTCCAATCCAAAAGACGTGTTGGCAATCTATTATGTTGCGCAACTGCCAGCCATTGCCAATCATTATTTGGTGTATGTCCTAAATATGGAAGTGCTTCCCTTTTGAATTCTTCAAAAACTTCTCTTTCAGATGAAAACCAAAGTTTGCTATCTTTGTCACGACCAACAGAAGGTATAAGTGGCAATTGACTCCTCTGCCCTCGGAATACAATACGGGCATCCGATGACATCCATGTCACAAGTTCAATAAATTCTTCAATTGTAGTGACACGATACAGTTTTGTACAATTCGTTTTGTCTTCTATCAAATATTTTTTCATTTTGTTTATTGGACTGTAAACACTTAACACCGCAAATCAGTGGGCGCGTTAGCGATCCGCTGCATTTGCCTCGTTATGTGAAAAATAGCTAATTTACACCCAAGCTTCGCAAGATGGCTTGAAGTCCACGAATTGCTTGGGAGTGAGACTGCCCCTTACTTCTTAGTGTGACATAAGCGGCTGCGTATTCGGCGTATTTTTGATTCTCAATTCTGGTTGCAAATAGCTGATTTAGGCCTTCCATGATATTAAGAAGGCTCTCTTCAATACCATCTTTTTCTAGCATCTCTTGTGCAGTCACACTCATATCAGCAATTTGCTGTTTGTTCTCAACGTAAGTGGACGAAAGCTGGTCCAACAAACTGCGAAACCGGGCAACAGTAATGTGATTTTTTGAAACGTAGCCACGAGCGTTGATGGTCGCAAGCTTATACTCAAGGGACTCGGTAGCCTGAGCCGTATTTAACGCACACAGTACAATAACAATGAAAAGAGTTGACAATGTCGAATGCCTAAGCATCTTGGTTTCCTCCTGTGTTTAAAGGCTTTGTAATTGTGCACATAACATATATATTATCCTGTTTCAGGATAATACGTTAATATCAGAATTATCCTGTTATAGGATAATTCATCAAATCAGATTTGCAGATACTATGTCTCAGTGTTAAGAAAAAAGCTACCCGTTTAAGTAACACGGGGGGTTAGAAATACATGGTTAGGTTACCGGTTAATAATTGAACTGTAAAATTGAGCTGAATGGTTTTGATTATATTTTATTATATGAAAATATGATAACTCTATAATAAATTAATTTGCAAGGGAAATTTTTATATATAACCCGGACATAAAATAATTTTATAATGTCCGAGTAAAAGGTATTAACATTAAATAGAATCCTGGGTTATGAACACCCGGGATTTAATATTTTATAGTAACGATAAAACGGCACAGCAGCCTATTACTGGGCATCTGTGCCTATTCCCTGCAACAAAGAAAAGAAACTCCGATCCGAGTAAACCTCCCAAGCCTAATACAATCCAAAAAGGTGAAGCAAGGGGCTTGGTTGCGGCGCTATCTAGAGCACGCAACCAAGCAAGCCCGACCCTGCAAAATACCTCCAGAGGTTGCAGAAAGGGGGGCGAATGACTATCAGCCCCCCTTCTAACGTGAAAAAATTAAATAATATTGGTTCAGGAGTTAAGATTCCGGCTTCAAGGATCGACAGGGGATCAAAACCAATGAGCCGATTATTGACCTTGAAGGAATCAGCTGCGTATGTTGGGCGGTCTGTGCCTTCAATGCGTGAATTGCTCTACGGCCATGAATTAAAATGTATTCAAAAGGGTAACGGCAAAATATGGGTTGATATAAGAGACCTTGATGCCTGGATTGACAAAAATAAGGCTTATATATGAAGCGGAAAGGGGGTAATTTTCAACGATCAAAGCTTGATACATAGGAAAGGATTATTTCTTTTTTAATTGGTCTTTGGGGGTGTATTTTTTAAGAAGGTGTTCCATGCCTTCTTCAAGTAGGACATTGACAGGTTTATCAAGGTCTATGGCAAGCTTTTTGATTTCCTTGAGAAGCTTTTCATCAAGTGAGGTTGTGAAAGGTCTTTTAGTCATGTAAATACTTATATAAGGGTCTAAGAAAAAAATCAATTATAATAGTTGACAAATAGATTTTAAATAATTATATATTTATATACGTATATAAAAATTCCGAACGATAGGCTATGAAAACAGAAACCAAAAATATAACGGTTGAGATCCCCGGAACCGTGAGGGCCGGGCGGTCCGCCTTTGGCCGGGAAAGTCTCAGGCGTTTTTCATTTGAAAGGGGGTTATGATATGGGTTCAGTTTATATCAGAGGTTCAACATATTGGATCAGGTACAGAAAGAACGGGAAGAATATTTTTGAATCTTCCAAAAGTAAAAAGAAATCAGTTGCCAATGATCTATTAACATCGAGGGAAGCGGCTGTATCTGAAGGCCGTCCGATAATCACAAGACACATTAATTTTGAATATTTGAAACGATTAATTCTTGATGACTATCAGGTTAATGGCAAACGCTCAATTCAGAGAATAGAGATCAGTATTTCACATCTTGAAAAATATTTTGAGGGATATAAAGCGGATAATATTACAACATCCGACATAAAGAATTATATCACGTTAAGGATGGAGCAAGGGGCATCAAACGGCACAATAAACCGTGAGTTAACAGCTTTAAGACGTATGCTCAATCTTGCCGTACAGGATGAACGGATAAATAAGGTTCCTTATTTTCCTATGTTGAAAGAATCCACACCACGACAAGGGTTTTTTGAACATGATGAATATTTGGCTTTACTCAAAGCACTTCCTTCTTATTTGCGTCCGGTTGTGATCTTTGGTTACAAAACAGGATGGAGAAAAAATGAGATCCTAAAATTGACATGGGATCAAGTTGACCTGATAGAAAGATATATTCATCTAAGCCCGGATCAAACCAAGAACAGCGAAGCACGGTCAATTTACATCGGCAACGAGCTTTATGACATGCTTAGGATTCAACGGGCGAAAAACCTTAACGGTTGCCCTTATGTCTTTCACAATAAAGGTGAAAAAATAGGTGACTTCCGAAAGGCTTGGAAAACAGCTTGCAAAAAGGCTAAACTTTCGGGTAAATTATTTCATGATTTCCGAAGAACAGCGGCACGGAACTTGACAAGATCAGGAACGCAGGAAACAGTTGCAATGAAGATTACAGGCCATAAGACTAGATCAGTGTTTGACCGTTATAATATTACTTCACAGGATGATATCCGGGAAGCGGTTGAAAGGCAGGAAAAATATTTATCTCAAGAAAGTGTTACAAAAACTGTTACAATCCGGGAAAATCAGCAAGAAATCGGTTTGAACCATAAACTACAAGTCATTAATTTTAAAAGATAATACACATTATGGGCGATTAGCTCAGTTGGATAGAGCGTTGGTCTCCGGAACCAGAGGTCGCGCGTTCGAGTCGCGCATCGCCCGCCACATCCACCTGGTTTTCACAATGGAAAATCCAGTCCCCTGACTACATAATTCTATAGGGTGATAGGATGAAAAAATTAATCCAAATATCAATAATTACTTTGGTCGCTTTTCTGTTTAGTTCATATGTTTTCGCAGATCAGTTTAAAGTGACATGGGTTTATGACGGGGACACATTTAAGGCAGAAGGACACAATATTGAGATAGTCGTGCGATTCATAGCTATAGACGCGCCTGAAGTATCCTACACTAAAGGCAAGCCGAGCCAGCCTTTCAGCATCCAGGCAAAGAAGATACTGACGGATCTTATTCTAAACAGAACCGTGAACATAAAGGGATATGGTCTTGATAAACACAACCGGCTTCTAGCTGTTGTTTCTTATGGAGGCAAGAATATCGGCGTGGAGATGATTCAACAGGGTTTGGCAGAGATATATCAGGGGAAATTGCCCGATAATTTTAATCTCAAAGACTATAACCGGGCCGAGTTTCACGCTAAAACATCCAGGAAGGGCATGTGGAGCCAGGGGGATAACTACATCAGTCCCAGAGAATGGAGGGAGCGTGAGTTAAGATAAAAACAATTGGATAGTCTGGTCCGCCCCGGATTCCAGGATTCCTTTTACATCTAACTTGGACAACCTTGACGCGTGCGTCGGTCATTCACAGTGAGGAACACGGGCTATCCCAGTTTGCCTCTGCTTTCCAGGGTATCGGCGACCTTCTTTAATCCCATACTTTCGAGAGTGCCTCTTGTCGGCCAACCGTTGGCCGTATTCCAACCTTCGAAATCGTAGAACATGGTCTTCCATTCCTCGAACTTGGCCCGGTCGAGCTTTCGACCTGCATTGGGGGTGTAGGCCCACTTCCCATTATTGTATGTAGGCATCACATGCTCTTTCGAAGGAGTGTCGTAAATATAATCGGGGAATATTTCCTGATCCCGATGCCTACCCTGCAACGTCCAAATGGCCCTTTCCAATGTCCATATCTTGCGCCCGGTTTCCATGCCGTCGGCAAAGGAGATATTCTTGCCGGTGACCGCATTCCAGAATTTGGGCTCGGCTTCAGGAGTTGCGCCCCCTTTATCGGGGGTGTTGTTGGTGAAGAACATCGGCCATCTCCATCCGCAAAACCCGGTGCAATCGATCCAGAATCTCTCGTAATGCCGGTGCCAGGCGACCTGCTTGACTTTGTGAATGGAATAGATGCCCGTCGGCCCTTCGCCGTAGTCCAGCATGAAAGTGTCCCCGGCGTATGGAATCATGGTTGAAGCGACGATCTCCACCGCCTTCTCGGCCGAAAGATACGGTTCCACACCGGCGCCCATCATGGCCATGGGCATCCAGTGAAGGGGATAGTTGAACGTGTGCATCATGATGTCCCGCTCCCCCAAAAGGGACCCGTAGCCCCATTCCACTTCAACCCTGGGATCGTAGTGCTCGGGAGAACCCCAGTACGGCAGGTTCAGCAGGCCGCTGGACAGGTCCTCTTCGTATCTGCCCCATTTGACCGCAGCTCTGGCAACGCCTTCGCTAAGGTCGTCGCCGATTCCTTCGCGCATGGCGATTCTGCGCATCAGTGCTTCCACGAATTCCAGTGTGTGGAATTGCTCCATGGGCAGATCGCATTCGATCTCCTTTCCGGGCCCCAGGACTCCCAACCGGTAAAGACCCATGATGTAGTTTTTGGGCGGCGCGATATGCCAATGATTTATGCCGTATGAGTGCAGCAGGTCGGTTGCTCTCATCTTGTCGATGCGCGAGCCCTGCATCCACATATATTCGACAGTACTAGCACAGATCGATTCGTTGCTTTTCCCGCTGGCCAACCGCATGCGACATCCCCGGGGACAGGATGCGCAGGCCGCGGCACGGGCCGGTTCGAGCGGAACACTCATATTATGCGTGTTCCCCCCGCTGGGCGCGCCATTGAACAGCATGAAATCTCTCGGTTCCATTTTGGGATCGAGCGGATCATCCACATTCCACTGGTATTTGTTGAACCATAGTCTGGCCTCCATCAACGCCTTGGGATTCGCGATGGGCACGCTTCCCGTTCCGATGACGCTGACGGCCTTGAGTTTCTTGGCTCCCCAAACTCCCCCGAATCCGCCCTGCGCGCCAGTGCTGCCCGCGCCGTGCACAATAGAGGCGATCCGGCTCCTGTTCTCTCCCGCCAGACCAATGCAGGCCACCGCCGGGACTTGAGTCGTATAGCTGTCGTCCACTTCCACCCATTGGCCGTATCTTGCCTCGGGCACTACCCGTCGTTCGATCTCCTCCTGAGTATTAACGACAGTCATCCCCCAGAGTCCGTAGGCGTTTTCAATCGTAACCTTGTCGTTGATGATGTTGATCCAGACCGGCTCATCGGAAGCTCCTTCGATCACAATGCCGTCCCAGCCAGCGTATTTCAATTGCGCCGCAAAGCGCCCTCCCCAGTTGGTGCGGCTGAACCATTCAACGGGGTAATACATCGGTGCCAAACCCTGGAGTTCGATCCTCCCGGAACTCGGAACGTAAGTGCCGGAAAAAGGCGCAGTAATCATGGTTATCACGTTTCTGGGATCGAAGGCGTCAAAGGGCAATTGATCGCCCACCAGGTCAAAGAAAATGGCCGCGCCGATGCCGTGCGCGCCGCCGAATTCCTCATACTTCTCGGTGGCGATTGTGTCGATCGATTTTGTAGTCAAATTTACCCTTAAGATTTTACCGATATATCCACCCATCATTGGAACACCCTCCTATCTCCTGAAGCTATAAACGCCTCCCTTCTACATTGGCGAAGGCCAATCTTACATATACATCCCAGCGTGTCCCACAGTGTAGTGGAAAATAGGTTTTGTAACGTTCCTTACCGTCAACGGCCCATGTTCCACTCCTTCGGGAATAATAGCGACAAAGCCCTTGTCTATTTTATATTGCTTTCCCTGTACCCATAATTCTACTTCGCCGTGCAGTTTATGTATGTCATCGAAATCAGTCCCGAAAAAGGCAATTATTTGCGGGAAAGGATGCGTATGCTTGTCTACAAAGGTTACATCCTGTCCTTTCAGTCCGGACCGTTCTTCAGGCCAAATCCATGCCGCTTCGGCATGAAAGCTGGACCCTGGCACAACATCGCTGTCAAGGTGCGCAACACGGTGAATAAAATTATCAGGGATTTTCTTCCTAAATGCGGGAGTCTCCCGGCCGGTCTTGTCTTCAAAAACAAAGTACTTGCGCATGTCCTTTTCGCCAGCGTATTTTCCAGGCTTGTCGCCAAGAACGGTATGCTCATATGAGGAAGTGTAGCCCATGCTGAAATGGAATATCGGTCTTTCCATTGGCGACATATTTAAAGGACAGTGTCTCATCCCGGCAGGAAAAATAGCAATGCAGCTTTTGTTAAAGGTCACAGGCTGGTCTTCCAGCCAAAACTCCATTTCGCAGCCCAGGTCGGAAGGATCGTCAAAATCGCTGCCAAAAAAGGCAAAAACCTCGTCAAAGGGGTGCATATGCGGCTGTGGCCCGATTTTGACGCCGGGCTTGAGCTTCTTCATACTTTCGACCGCCTTTTTTGCAGCTATGGGGCTGACCATATCTGGTGGAAAAAACCAAAGACACTCGGAATAAAATGTTCCGGGGCCCACCTCGCCGTCTATATACAACACATGCTCCATGGAACGATTTTCGCCGGGGATATATTCCTCAAGAGGAGTGTCTGGTAATCCCCAGGCAAGCACCACATTCTTCTTCATTTCCGTAATTATGTAGTCTGGTTTGAATTCTGCCATTTGTCTTCTCCCAACGGATGGGCCTTCCGGCTTCCCAAAAGCCGTCGCCAGGCTGAGTGGCGAAATAAAAAATCCGGCTGCCGGTATTGCCAATCCCGATTTCAAAAACGTTCTGCGCGTTAGTTTATTTCTCATAAAACCTCCTTTGATTAGAAACGGCTAACTCACATAAATAATGGTTGCCACATACAAGAATGGCTCCTCGGGACATCAAAGGTAGTTTTCTTTATTACCGCTGCGTGTCAATATCAACGATATTAAATAATATCGAAGCCCCCGATCTTTGTCAACTTTGCATCCAAAGACACTACCTGTCCCTTCGGCTCCTTTAAGGCGAGACTTACCCCTTTATAGGGAAAGCCTATGAGATATGAGGGTCACCAAGCTAATTGATTATCTTCATTAAGGATTGTTTAACGATTTGGCCTTATGGTTCATCCGGTTAATGAGTACGCTAGTTAATGATATCTAAATATCTTGCACTATATGGGCCATGGGCCATTAAGGTACTTATAATAAGGCTTAATCTTTTACTTCTTTACGTACTCATTAACCGGATGAACCAAAATATATCATGACTGGATAAAGGTATCGCGGATATCCGGTCACGGCGGTTCTTTTCAAGACGACATCTATAGTATCCCGTGGACGTGGTCTTGTTTTCAAGGGTTTGGCAAACCTTTTCCTGGTGGCAAAGGCATATTCTGCCAGGGGTTCTGGTGGAGCAAACCCTTTAAAACAAGCCCACTGCAGGCCTTGGGTGGAATTCTTTTTGAGATGTCGTCTTTCCAAGAACAGCCGTGACCTCAGGTCATGATGCTTTTTGAAAGGTGATATCTCGAAAAAGGGAGTGCAGCCAAGTATACCCGCGGTCTGAAATCCCTGAAATCTGACCGCTTGCTCAGGATGACGTAGATATCACCTTGAAAAAAATAGGTTTATCCGGTTAATGAGTATGCTGGTTAATGATATCCAAATATTTTGCGCTATATGGGCCATGGGGTTCTCTTTTAAGCGGCAAACTCGTTTATGTGTTATGACCGCGCAAAAAACAACACGAGGCGGGCGGCGGCTGGCCGTGATTTCAGAGGACCTGCTCTTTGACCTCTTCCCGTGTATCTCTTATTTCCAGGGCGTTTCTGTAGATCACATAATACTTGTTGATATTGCTCAAGTACTGCACGGTCTCCTGGCCCACTATCCGTAGCACGGCCAGTTCCACGTTCCGGAACCACCGGTTCGGATCCAGGTCCATGGAGGCGGCCTTCTTTCTTGCCTGCCGGATCTTGGCCGGCCCCGCGTTGTAGGCGGCCAGGGAAAAACGGACCTGGTCCCTGGGGCGGATATCCTCTTCACTGAAATACCGGTCACGTACAAAGTCGAGATACTTGACCGCGGCGTGAATGTTGTTTTCGAGTTTGTGTATGTCTTCAATGCCGATTTTGGGGTCTGCCGCGGTAGAAGGCAGTACCTGCATTAGCCCGATTGCACCTTTGTTACTCTTTTTTTTGTGATTCAGCCCTGATTCCTGATAGGCCATAGCCAAAAGCAGCCGCCAATCGAAACCGTACCGGTCCCCGTACTTTTCAAAATACGGGCGGTATTCGGCAATCCTGGCGCCGGCATGGCCTTTGAGGGGGTTTTTCACCCACTCAGTGTTTTCGTAATACCGTTCAAAAAAGATATTTCCCAGAAGTGTGCCCTTGCGGTGTTTCTTGATGAACCGGTTCAGGCTCTTTTCCAGTTCCGGGGCATCCTTGCGCACCGCCCAGGCAATCCGGCCTCCGCGACGAAGCTTGATCTTCTTGTGCACCCGTATATCACGGAGTACTTCCGACCAGATCTCCGCCAGGTAGCTGTCGCAAACAGTCCGTTCGATTGCCCCTGTGTTGACCAGCTCTAGGATGTCCTCGGTTTCGAGGTTCTCGCCTGCCTCCACGATCTTTACAGCCCTCTTGTTCTCTTTTTCAAGTTGTTTGTTGAGCATTACCAGACTCTCGTAATAGCTGCTGCTTTTACGAACAAAGACCCGTTTGCCGGAGAGGTCTTCCAGGCTTTGAGGAGGGATCACATCCTTGTGGGTAACCAGCAATTCTTCCACCTCGGTCAGGTAGGGTCGGGTGAAGTCGACGATTTCTTTACGCTTTTCAGTTATGGTCAGGCTGGCTGCCGCAATATCGCCCAACCCATCCACAAGGTAGGTAAGCAGGCGGTCCCGCGACACAGGAATAAATTCGAGCGTGACCTTCAGTTCTCCGGCCTTGACATCCTCATTTAGGAACTTGTCGTACTCTTTGAGAAGCGCGTATTCAAACCCGTGGGCCTTTGCGCCTACCAGAAAGAAATTCGTGCGGTTCATGGTGGTCAGCACCCGGATATATTTACGCTTTAGCAAGCCTGGCAGGTCTTCGGTATAGGTCTCGGACAGATGTGTGTCCAGGGGGTGACGAGGATCGGGGTCTTCTGCGGCCGACGACCAGGCCCAGAGCAGGCAGGCAGACATCGAAATGAACAGGATCCTTTTCATGGCCCTCCCTCTGTGCCAATCAGACAATATAGTCTCACCCTTTCGACCCGGGTGTCTGACACATGTCATTTTAGTTTAGTCCAAAGGGTGATCTCATGTCAAGTAACGGTCAGCCCAAAACCTCAATCCAATATCGGCATTATCAATGAGGACAATGGATTTTGTCCCTGCCAAGCCAGGAATCATGCCTTGATGTTGGATTTGGGGTGTATGTATAACGTGCTTGAAAATATAAATATTCTGCATTATATTTATACGTTAATCTTTAGCCCCTAAATGCAAACCGGAGGATCTATGACACAGAAAATCGATTACAGGGAAGAGATTGAAAAGGCCATAGCAGTATTTGATACAAGTATGGGGACCTTTGACGCGGAACTATATGCCAAGGAATGTCCGGAAACAGTCTGGAATTTTATCAACCTGGCAGAAGGAAGGCAAAAGACACAGAGAGAGGGCAATTTTTACGACAAGCTGACGTTTCATCGGGTCATAAATGGTTTTATGATACAGGGAGGCTGTCCCATAGGAAACGGTACCGGCGGCCCTGCTTACACATTTAAGGATGAATTTTCTCCATCCCTCAAGCATGACAGTGAAGGCGTATTATCCATGGCCAACGCAGGCCCCGGGACCAACGGAAGCCAGTTTTTTATTACCCTGAACCCAACCCCGCATCTGGATAACAGGCATTCCGTCTTCGGAAAGGTTATCAAAGGAATGGATGTGGTAAAAGATATCGGCACGGTTGAAACCGGTCCCGGAGACAGGCCCAAAAAACCGGTGGTGATCAATCACGTCACTATTGAGAGGCGATCGTTTTAAACAGGCTGCCTTGATCGGATATCATACCAGACCATTCATTGCCTCCTTCATTATAAGATCGTGCAGCATGGGCCTGAACCTCTTTATCCCCTGATTGGTCCACGTTGTATGTATCCTGTTGGTAAGAAATATAATTATAATATCTTTCTCAAGCTCCATCCATACCGAAGTACCCGTAAAACCAAGGTGCCCCACGCTGTTACGGGAAAAGTATTTCCCTGAACTCGAGTCCCGGGCAGAGGGGGTATCCCAGCCCAAGGCCCAGGTACACCCATCCACGATCTCCTGCCTGGTGAAAAACTCCTTGACCATACCGGGCCTGAGATAATCATCCCTTTCCCCGCGAAAATGTTCCTTTAACATGTTGACTAAGACCAAAACCTCTTCAGCATCCCCGAACAGGCCCGAATGACCTGAGTATCCGCCCAGTGCGTAGGCATTTTCGTCATGGACTTCCCCTTGGATTATCCTTTTACGCCAGACGCAATGCCCGGTGGGTGCTATATCCTCTTTTTTGAATTGACCGGGTATGCCTCCCGTATTCAAAAAGGTCCTTTTTAATGACAGGGGATTGTAAAAGTTGAGTTCCAGAAAAGATTTTAAAGGCATCCCCGATACCTCTTCAACCACCCACTCCAGGATCATAAACCCCAGATCGCTGTATACGCAGGCCTTTGCCGGACTGTATACCAGCGGCTCTTGCACTATGGATTCTCTTAGATACTTTTTCCTCTTTTCCGGCCGCACATTAACAAGATCCACATAGAGAGGTTTCCAGTCCGCAAGCCCCGCGCAATGGCTCAGGATCATTCGGGGAGTCAATGACTCTTTGTCCTTGAGAGGGGATGTTGTGATTATCTCCAATAAAGGTTGATCCAAACCGATCTTTTCCTGATCAACCAAACTCATTGTGGCCAGGGTGGTGGCCAGAGGTTTTGTAAGTGACGCCAGGTCGAATATTGTATCCTTTCTCGTGAAAACGTGTTCGGGGCTCAAGCCCACATATCCAGTTTCCTTGAAAAAGACAACTTCTCCCTCCCTGGCCACAAGCAGCACGGCCCCCGGATAAACCCCTTCCGCAGCGCCCTTCTTAAGCAGTTCTGTTACTCTTTTCATACTACTTTTTCCCGGTCGATCCATCCATATACACATAGGCGAAGATTTTGGCATCTTCGATTATATCCTTTATAAGACAGTATTCGTTGGGCTGGTGAGCGGTGTCCTGCGCAGTTACCCATACGGCCGCGGGGAGCCCGGCCCTGCGGAAAAAAGCGGCTACCGTACCCCCGCCTATACCCATCCGTTTCGCCTCCAGCCCTTTAACCACCCTGATGGCTCTGGACAGAGCCTCCACAACAGGAGCATCCACGGGGGTGGGCACAGCGGCATCCTGGCGATACACCGGTTCAGCATCAATAGACAGGTCAAGTTCCTTTGCCAGCTCACCGGCCATAGCTCTTGCTGATACAAGGATGTCATCCACCCTGTATGAAGGTAAAACCCGGCAGTCTATATAAAATACATCCTTCCCGGGTATGGTATTGATATTGGGGACATTGGCCTCTATCTTGGTAGGTTCAAATGTGGATGCCGGGGGGCTGAAAAGCTCATTCTTCAGGTTAAATTCCTTTTTTAGGTCTTCAAGAGCGACTATAAGTCTGGCCGCCCCCCATAGGCTGTTTTTGCCTTTGTCAGGGGTGCTGGCGTGACACTGCTTCCCTGTCACGGTAAACCTTATCCATAACATGGATTTTTCCGCAACCTCTATCATTGTTCCCTCTTCATTGCCACCGTCAGGCACTATGATCAGGTCATCGGGTTTAAACAGCCCGCCATGGTTCTGCAGAACATAGTCAAGCCCGAATTTACTCCCTGTCTCCTCATCAGCTACAAAGGCAAGGGCGACAGGCCTCTTTAAAGCCACACCGGATTCCTGAATCGCCTTAAACGCCATATAGGAACTTACTATCCCATGCTGATCATCCTCCACGCCTCTTCCTATAATCCTGTCACCTTCCACCCTGATTCTGTACGGATCTCCATGCCACAGGGAAAGGTCCCCCGGCGGAACGATATCCATATGGGATAGGACCCACACCGCCGCGGCCTCGATATCCTGTCCCCATACGGCGATCAAGTTGGGACGATACCCATCCATTGCCCTTTTATCCGGGGCCTTTATCTCCTCAAAATGATCCGGCCCCAACTCCTTTAGCCTCCCTTTCAGGTATTCGGCCTTTTCATGCTCTCCCGTGCCCCCGTTATCCGGTCCCAGAGCAACCCTTGAGGTCAAATCACGCTGAAGTTCGATAATTTCATCTTCATAACCTTCTATCCTTTTAAAGATATCTTCGATCCGTTCCATTTTTATTAGCCCTCCAAAACCAATGTTTGTTCTCCCACTCGTTCATTATTATAGGCCGGAAAGCCTTGCAATATCTTTGATAGCAATGCCCATAATTCCATCCACACTCATGGATGGATTTTCATATAAAGGCCGCCCGATTTTGATGGTAACCAGGGTTCTCCATCCCCTTTTCGAATATCTTATACCCGCAGGGATCAAAGGGACCCCCATCCTGTGAATAATCATCCTGGGCAGTCCCCTATGTCCGGGACCCATCTTCTCCCTGTAATATGTGCCTTCCGGAAAGATTACCACCCCTCCCCCCTCCTCTAAAAGTCTTAATATCATCTTAATTGATTGCCGGCTCTCCAAAGGCCGTTCACGATTTAGTGGAATCCCTCCAAGTGATAACAAAAACCATTTACAGACAGGCCTTTCAAACAGTTCGTATTTGGCCATATAGTAAAGGGGTTTTTGAAAGACCACTCCCAGGAGGGGTATGTCTTCCCACCGCTGATGCTTGGGTAGCAGGATAAACGCACCCCTTTTAGGGATATTTTCAAGACCCGTGACCTGAATCTTGAACAAGGGGTACAGGAACAACCGCGCGGCAGCCCTGGTCAGCCTGAAGATCAATGGCTTTATTTCTCCAGCAGGATTGGTGAGGTAGTTCATCATTTCTAAGTCATTTTTTTAGGTTCTTCTCCCCACTAGTTGGAAGAAAGTGGTCAAGGATTCAAGGGTTGATTATTTTGTTTTTAAGATTCTCACCCGAACCCTTGAACTCTGGAATCCCCGGGTCCTAATAGATATTGTCCTGAGAAGAATGGCCCTGACCGAAGGGCTGTCCCTTTTCTTCGTTCCGGATCTCCAGGCCTGTATAAAGTCACGCCTGTTCACTCGAACCCTTGAATCCTCGAATCCTTAGTCTTTATACGGCATAGCTGTGAAGTCCGGCCAGGAAATTGACGCCGAAATAGGTGAACAACACACAGGCAAACCCTATGATGGAAAGACTCGCCAACCTTTTCCCCTTCCATCCTCTTACCATCCTGGCATGGAGCATGGTGGCATATACCAGCCATGTGATAAGCGACCAGGTTTCCTTGGGGTCCCAACTCCAGTAGCTGCCCCAAGCCGCATTAGCCCATACGGAGCCTGTGATAATACCCAGGGTAAGCATGAGAAAACCTATTATCACCATATTATAGTTCAGTTCGTCAAGGGTCCCGGCTCCCGGTAGCAGGTTGAAAAAGCCAGTTTTTATATTCGCCATATGTGATTTTTTGAGGAGATACATCAGGCTAATTCCGAATGATAGTGCAAAGGCGGCATACCCGAAAAAGCAGGTAATTACATGAGCGGTAAGCCAGTTACTCTGGAGCGCCGGTATCAGGGGACGGATCTCGCTGCTGACATTGTCTGAAAAAGAGGCGTAGGCAAGAGCAAGAAAGGCAAGAGGGGTAACGAATGTCCCCACGGTCCTGTTCTTGATGCGCCGTTCCATCAGGAGATAGAGCAGGATGATCGTCCATGAAAAGAAGATCAAGGATTCATATAGATTGGAGAGCGGGGCATGGCCTATATCCAGCCGGTATGACTCAACCCACCTGACAATGAGGGCAAAAGTATGGCCTGCCAAGCCTGTAAGGGTTATAATTGTAGCGATTTGACCAAAGGCCTTTTTCTCCATTACCATCATCAAAAGATAAAAGAGAAAAGACAAAAAATAGAAAAAAGTTATGTAACTTAGAATAACCGAATGGAGCATTATATCTCCCTTCCCGGGTTTAAACATGAGTCCAGGCTTGTTACCAGCCGATCCAACTCTTTTTCCATACCGACCTGGTTTTTGCTGGCTTTGCCCGCTACCTTTACACTAATGTTGCCGGGTTTTCCTGTTATATGTACCCAGATCCTTCTGTGGGAGGTCAAAAACGTAACAAAAAGGCCCACTATAATTGTGAAAAAGCCCGTATAGACAAGGGGGATCCCGGGGTTCTTGTTGACCTGAAGTCCGCTATAATATACGGTCTCGATATCATCAACATAAAAGGTGTAAGGCTTGTAGGAGGAGGGGTTTAATTTAGGGAAATTATCAAATATTCCGGGATATTGTTTCTTTATGTTGTATTGATATTTGAATAACCAAAAACTTATTTCTTCCCGTCCCTCAGGCATTATAGATATCTTAACGGCCGGACCCATGTTCATAAAATCATCTGATATGTCCGCCAGAATAAGCCTGGCACCGTTCCCCGGCAAAGGGACAGGTTTTCCTAGTTCGACTTCCAGGGTGAAGTCATGCATATCGATTTCCGCATTAGATATCTTTAAGAGGGCCTTGTCCCCGGCCAAGGAACCATAACTTGCCTGATAAAAGGTAATACCTTTGAATTTTATAGGGTGGTTTACCAGGAGAATGGCTTCTTTAACTGTCTTACCCTCCATGATAAACTTAAGATCCGACCTGTATTCCTTGGGCATGCCGTTATCATAAAAATCAATAGAAAAGTTTTCACAATGTATGCCGAATCCAAGATCCTTGTCATTATAGGACATGCCTTCCCTGAGGAAAACAGTATCCGTGGACTCTCCTTCAAGAATATTTACATATCCGTTGAATCCCAATAGTGATCCTATTATGCCCCCCATCAGAATAATCAGAACACTAAGATGAACAAGATAGACACCGAATATGGTAAAACGTCCTTTCTCGCAGTGGAAGTAAGTTTCTTTATCGGTTTTTTTTATAACCATAGTATTGTATCGTTCTTTGAGGAAATCCCCAACATTATCCGTAGTCTCTTTTAACCCGCCTTCAATCGTTAAGACCCTGTGCGGGGGCATCCCTTCGAATGGCTTTGATCTGTCAGGTTTCGGTGTGAGTCTGAATAGTTTTAAGGTCGCAGGGAAACGGTCTAAAGAGCAGACTATGAGATTCAAGGCCAACAAACAGATTATGGATCTGAACCAGACAGAGTGATACATATCGAAGAGCTGCAGTGAATTGAAGAGGTTTAATAATCCCGGACTTAGATCCCGGGCAAACCTGGTGGCAGTGACCTGTTCCTGAGGGATAATGGTGCCGAATATTGATGTGATTGCCACAAGGATTAAGAGAACAACGGTAAGCCGTACAGAAGACAGGAAATCCCATAGGGGCTTGGATGTCTTTTTCACCATTATTTTTCCTTAATTATCCTTCCATTAATACCTATCATCTCAAAGGATAATAGGGCCTTGCTGGTTTATAATCTAGGACTATCGTCCAAAGGCTTATAGCATGGTTTTTTTTAAACCGCAAATACCAAAGATGAAGGATTCGAGGATTGCACGGTTCGAGGATTCGAAGGAACAGGCGTGAACTTATACAGGCCCGGAGGTGCGGCACTAAGACGAAGGGCTGTTCCTTTTTGTAGTGACTATCGGGAGGGCGGCGTTATTTCAGGAGGTTACGGGTGGGGGACCCCCTGGCTCCCGTGCCCGAGGCACTGGAGAACAGCAGAGGGGGTAGGCATCCCACGGCCGTAACCCCTCGAAATGACCAGCCCGGGAGATCCGGAACGAAGAAAAGGGACAGCCCTTCGGTCAGGGCTATTCTTTCCAAGACGAGGTATATTAGAATTCGAGGGTTCGAGTGAGAATCTTAAAAACAAAATAATCAACCCTTGACCCCCCGAATCCTTGAACCCTTAGGACATTACCTTGAAAAAAGCATCATGACCGGATAAAGGTATCGCTGATATCCTTGACTCCTTGAATCCTTTAACTCCCAAGGCTAAAGTATTTGACGGCAAGCCGGAATTCATGATAAATACCGCTAAGTAATAGTCTTCATAGATGAGGGGATACTATGCTTGACCTTAAGTATATAAGATCCAACCCGGATAAGGTGAGGGAGATGCTCAAGAACAGGGGATATGACCTTGATCTCTCCGGTTTTGAGTCTTTTGACAAAGAGAGAAGGGAAAGACTGGCTTCCCTGGAAAGCCTCCGTTATAAGCGAAATACGGTAAACGAACATATTGCCCGCATGAAAAAGAGCGGGCAGGATGCCTCGGCTGTTATTGCGGAGATGAAAGAGGTTTCTTCTGAGATAAAGACGCAGGAAGCTGGTATATCAGGGATTCAGGAAAAACTGGACAGTCTTCTCATGTATATTCCCAATATGCCCCATGAATCAGTACCCATCGGAAAGGATGAGGAGGATAACCTCCTTATCCGTGAATGGGGAGAGATAAAGGAGATGGGTTTTGAGCCGCTTCCCCACTGGGAGATCGGCGAAAGACTGGGTATCCTTGATTTCGGTCGAGCCTCGAAGGTGGCGGGCGCGAGATTTGCTATCTATATGGGAACAGGGGCCAGATTGGAGAGGGCACTCATCAATTTTATGCTGGATATACACACTAGAGAGCATGGCTACACGGAGGTACTGCCTCCATTTATGGTGAATTCAGCAAGTATGACCGGCACGGGACAGTTGCCGAAATTCAAAGATGACCTTTTTAAGATCGAGGATTGGGACTATTATCTTATCCCTACGGCAGAGGTGCCCGTAACAAACATCCACAGGGAAGAGATCATTAAAGAGGAAGATTTGCCGATCTGTTATGTGGCCTATACTCCCTGCTTTCGTTCCGAGGCAGGGTCCTACGGAAAGGATACGCGTGGCCTTATAAGGCAGCATCAGTTTAACAAGGTGGAGCTTGTAAAGTTCTGCACCCCCGAGGCCTCCTATGAAGAACTTGAGAGGCTTACCTTAAATGCTGAAGAGATACTGAAGAGACTGAAATTGCCCTACAGGGTGGTTTCTCTATGTACCGGGGATCTCGGCTTTTCAGCAGCCAAGACCTATGATCTGGAGGTCTGGCTACCCGGGCAGAACCTGTACCGGGAAATCTCGTCCTGCAGCAATTTCCAGGAGTTCCAGGCCAGGCGCGCCGGCATAAGATTCAAGCGAGAGGGTTCCAACGGGACGGAACCGGTTCATACCCTTAACGGTTCAGGCCTGGCAGTGGGAAGGACCCTTGTGGCTATCCTGGAGAATTGCCAGCAGAAGGACGGCAGTGTGATCATACCTGAAGCGCTGCAACCATACATGGAAGGGATTAGCGAGATTAAGCCTCAGAAGTAGTCGAAGAAAGGAGTCACGGATTCGAGGGTTCAAAGGGTCGAGGGCAGGGGGCATGGCGCAGCCGCCTTCCCATCCTCCGTAGCCCGTCCTCCGCAGTGGCCTGCTACGGAGGATGGACAAGCTACTGCGGAGGACGGGCGCTAACAAGCTACGGCGAGCCAGGTGGCGTGAGGCGTAAGGCGTTAAAGGGCAGAAGCCCTTCGACTTCGCTCAGGGCCGTGAGCGTGTCGAACGGCCAGGAGCCAGGAAATAGGAAACAGGAAAGAGGAAAGAGAATATTGAATAAAGAATGTCGAATGGATTTGCCCTTCATTATAACTTGTTTAATGGGCAAGATTACTGATTAAAACACAGGAATAATAATATGTGCGGAATTGTCTGTTATATAGGGAAAGACAAAGCGATGCCCATTCTAATTGAAGGGCTTAAAAAGCTGGAGTATCGAGGCTATGATTCGGCCGGTCTTGCCATACAGGATGGCAATCACATAGATTGTTACAGGAGCGTGGGTAAGATCACGGAACTGGAGAAAAAGACTAACGACCTGGAGATTAACGGAACCTCAGGGATCGCCCATACAAGATGGGCGACCCATGGAGAACCGAGCGAAAGGAATGCCCATCCCCAAACAGATGTTAGGGAAGATATTTTCGTTGTCCATAACGGGATTATAGAGAATTATATATCGATAAAAAGGAAAATGGAAAAAGCGGGGATCACTTTCCGGTCGGATACGGATACCGAGGTATTGGCCCATCTGATAGCCTTAAATTTTGACGGGGATCTTAATGAGGCTGTCCGCAAGACAATGTCCAGTGTTGAAGGGACTTTCGGGATGGCGGTGGTCCACAAGACGGTGCCGGGAGAGATAGTTGTAGCCAGGAGAGGCAGTCCGTTGATCATAGGAGTGGGGGAAGAAGGAAACTTCGCGGCATCAGATGTCGCAGCAATGGCAAGATACACAAATGAGGTTGTTCATCTTAACGATAACGAATTGGCTACCATTACAAAGAAGGATTTTCATATTTCTACGGCCCAAGCCAAGACCATTACAAGGCATGCCGAGACCGTGGAATGGGAGACGGAGGATGCTGAGCTGAACGGCTTTCCCCATTTCATGCTGAAGGAGATATTCGAGCAGCCGGAGACTATCAGAAATGCCATGAGAGGCAGACTTGAAAAGAGTGAAGGGGTTCCGAAATTAGGTGGAATAATGCCGGTATGGGACAGGTTAAAGGAATGCCGGCACATGGTGATAGTGGGTTGCGGTACTTCTTATTATGCCGGATGCGTGGGAAGATATATCTTTGAAAGATTGACGGAGATCGATGTAGAGGTGGAACTGGCATCCGAATTCCGTTACAGAAAACTGAATTTCCCGCCGAATACCTTTGTTGTTTCCCTAAGTCAGTCGGGAGAAACTGCGGATACCTTGGCAGCTATAAGAGAGGCAAGGAGGAAGGGCGCTCATGTCATAGGTATAGTCAATGTAGTAGGGAGTTCAATAGCCAGGGAGACGGAGGCCGGCATTTACAACCACGCGGGACTAGAAATAGGTGTTGCTTCAACCAAGATGTTTGTATCTCAGCTTACCATTTTGACCCTGCTGGCCTTACTGCTGGGACGGCATCACAATCTTTCCCTCACAGACGGTATGGAAGCAATAAGGGAACTCGAGGACCTTCCCGATAAGGTGCGAAAGATCCTTTCCGAGGCCAACCATATCCAGTCCATAGCCGAGAAATATTACCGATATAGTAACTGGTTATTTCTGGGCAGACAATACGGGTATCCTATAGCGATGGAAGGCGCCTTAAAGATGAAAGAGGTATCCTACATCCACGCCGAGGGTTATCCTGCCGGTGAGATGAAACACGGCCCCATTGCATTGATAAATCCCGATATGCCGACCGTGGCAATTGTCCCGAGAGACTCGATGTGTGATAAGATGATCAATAACATTCAGGAGATTAAGAGCCGCAGAGGTCCAGTCATAGCAATAGTAACGGAAGGGGACGGGAATCTGAAAGAGATGGTGGACGATGTTATTGAGATACCGGCCACCCTGGATTTTCTTTATCCTATTCTGGCGGTTATCCCCTGTCAGTTGCTGGCCTATTACTCTGCCCGATTTCTCAAAAGGGATATTGACAGGCCCAGAAACCTGGCCAAGAGCGTGACCGTGGAATAGAAAGATTCAATATAGACCGTCCTCCGGAGACAACCCTTATTTTCACTTGAGCAATTGTCGAAGATCGCGGTGCCTTTTACGGGGGATCCTTGAAACCGGGAACCCGCCCCCTTGTCATGCCACCTTGAAAAAAGTATCATGACCAAATAAAGGTATCTCTAATATTCGGTCATGGCTGGTCTTTTCAAGACGACATGTATTAGGATTCAAGGATTCAAGGATTCCAGGGTTCAAGGGGTCGGGGGTTCCAGGGTTGGAGTGGACAGGCGTGACCTTATGCGGCCTGGAGGTGTGGCATTAGGGCGAAGGGCTGTTCCTTTTTGTAGTGACTATCGGGAGGGCGCCGTTATTTCAGGGAGTTACGGGTGGGGGACCCCCTGGCTCCTGTGCCGGAGGCACGGGAGAACAGCGGAGGGGGTAGGCATCCCACGGCCGTAACCCCTTGAAATGACCAGCCCGGGAGATCCGGAACGAAGAAAAGGGACAACCCTTCGGTCAAGGCCATTCTTCTCAGGACGATATCTATTAGGATTCGAGGATTCCAGGGTTCGAGGGAGAAGAGCTAATAGCTAATTCCCGGTCACGTCGGTTCTTTTCAAGACGACATCTGCAGAGGGTACACTAATTTTTCGGTGATCCTGAATTCTTAAACAGGAAAGACCCCTATGCCACCTGAATTCACATTTTTTATATCCGGATTTGTTTTCGGGCTTAGCAGCGGCTTAATCCCCGGCCCTTTACTTACACTGGTAATTTCGGAGACCCTAAAATACAGTATCAAGGAAGGGATAAAGATCTCACTTGCCCCCATCCTCTCCGACCTCCCTATAGTATTAGTGACTATATTGGTCCTAGCGCAGCTATCTAGTATTCAACCGGCCCTTGCCATTATTTCCGTTCTGGGCGGCATATTCCTTGTTTACCTTGCTATTGAGAGCCTCTGTTTTAGGGGATATGATATTAATGATAATATGCCGAGACCCCAATCCTTTAAAAAGGGGTTAATCGTGAATCTGTTAAACCCTAATCCTTATATGTTCTGGTTTTCAATCGGCGCCCCCACCGTAGTGAGGGCTATGGATTCGGGGGCTGTATCCGCATCCATATTCATATTATCTTTTTATCTTACTCTGGTAGGATCAAAAGTGGGTGTCGCTTTTATAACAGGCAAGTCACGCCATTTACTGGAAAGCAGGAATTTCATTTACACCATCAGGATACTAGGGGCTGTCCTGCTGGTATTTGCAGCCCTTTTCATCAAAAATGCCCTCACCTATGTGGGGCTGATATAAAATAGGGGTCACATCTTAATTATTAATTATTCTTCTCTTTAATTTATTAATCTTCTTTTCAAGTCTTTTATTCCTATCAAGTTCTCTAGAGACGTAAGTGCATCGTCCTGTAATCGCTGCACCGGATATCTTACCAAAAAATTCCCCTAGTCTTACTCCGGATTCTCCTGTTAAATCTCTAGCTAGAAAGATTGCTACATCCCTGGCAGAATTCCTCTTTCGCCCTTTTGCTAAAATCATATCTCGACCACAGTTAAACTCATCACCTACCACATCAACTATTTTTTCAATATCAATTGTGGGTTTCAGTTTCTTAAGCTGTGGGATTTCTTTTTCATCACTTCGTGAACTAAGATAAGTTTCTTTGATCCATTGCACAAAATCAGCCGAGCCAAGGATATAGCCACCTGTTAACTCCTTCTCCGGATTTCCCAATGTATTAAAATCAATCTTTTCCACAAAATCTCTATAGTTTTTAATGGCATCCCTTTTCTTTCTGCCAAATTGTCTAAGCAACCACTTCGTTTCAAGCCAAGAGTGTGCTCTGGCCTTTCCAACAAACTCCCTATAACTACTCCAAAGGTAATCTGATGGATCTTTTACTAATTTAGCCCGTAGTGGATTTAGATGTATATATCTGGAAAGCTGTTTTAAATATACATCTTCATCAATAAGAATCGATTTGAAACGACCTTGGAATAAATGTCCTCTTCTATTGTGTTTTAGGTTGAAATATGCCGCGTAACTAACGTTAAGCCACTGGATGGCTTTACTTAGATTCGTCTCAGGAGTTTCTACCAGAAGATGATAGTGATTCATCATTAGACAGTAAGTATGTATTTTTAAGGAAAATCGTTCGACTGCCCTTCCAATGCGATCAAGAAATCTCTCTCGGTCGTTTGTGCTTTTAAAAATGGCTGCTCCGGCATTCCCACGATTTATCACATGGTAGAACGCACCAGCATACTCCACACGTAAAGGTCGAGCCATTGCGGCATATACCTCGATTTGAGTCTGTACTTATTATTAAATTAAAAATAAAGATAAATTAGATTCATTTTGATATCAATAATTAATAATTAAGATGTGACCCCTTCCCATATATCCCAGAATGATGGGAATGATTTATCCACACAACGCTCGTCCCTTATCCTGATTCCCGGGACCCTTAAACCCACTATGGCAAAGCTCATGGCCAGGCGGTGATCATTATGGGGCTCGATTTCCGCTCCCGACAGGTCCCCGCTGCCATGAATAATCATACCGTCCTTCAACTCCTTGACCTTCCCTCCCAATTTCCTGAATTCAACAAGCATATCGGTGATTCGGTCGCTTTCCTTATGATGCAGGTGAGCTACATTACTTATGGTTGTCTTTCCTTCAGCAAATAGTGCTGTCGCCGCCAAAGTGGGCACCATATCAGGCATTGCCCCCATATCCACATCAACTCCCGTTAGCTCCCCCCCTTGAACAATCACCCTGTCGGATTCTTTTTGAACCTTGCACCCCATCTCTTGCAGTATATCCAGAAATGCCACATCCCCCTGTCTGGTATTATGGGGATATATGTTTTCGGTTATTACCGTGCCTCCCGTCACAGCCGCCGCCCCCCAGAAATAGGATGCCGAAGACGCATCCCCTTCTATCAGGAATCCGCGCGGTTGATATCTCTTCCCGGGAGTGACCCTGAAATATCGGTGGTCTTCATACTCTACATCTATCCCAAACATGCTCATCACGTCTATGGTCAACTCTACATAAGGCCTTGAAACTATACTTCCCGTGACTTCTATCTCCACGTCCTTCCTGGCATAGGGAGCAGCTAGCAGGAGGGAGGAGATATACTGGCTGCTGGTATCCCCGGGGATACTTACCTTTCCTCCCCGGATGCTGTCGGCTTTGATGCGGACAGGAGGATATCCTTCGCTCTCGACCCATACAGCATCAACTCCCAGGGACCTTAAGGCCTTCACAAGATCTCCCACAGGCCTTGAGTACATCCGGGGACTCCCGCTGAAAAAGTATTCTCCGTGTCCAAGGGCCGCCACTGACAGCAATAGCCGATAGGAAGTACCCGAATCACCCAGAAAGATCTCCTTTACCCCTATAAAGGGAGGAAAGTTCCCTCCTTTCCCGGAAACAGACACCTTGTCACCATCCACATCTATCTCTATTCCCATGGACTGTAACGCCCGCATGGTGTACAACGTGTCCTCACATGTCAAGAATCTATTCAGCGAAGACCTCCCTCCGGCCAAAGAGGCGCAGATGAGGGCACGATGGGAAATGCTCTTTGATCCCGGCATTCTAACTACCGCGTTGATCCTGGATACGGGTTTAATCTCTTTCATTCAAATCCCTTTTAATTAGCTATTAACTGTTCTCCCTTGACCCCCTCCCGGCCTTCCCCTAAAAGGGGGAGGAAAATTCTTTTTACTCTTTCGTATCTTCTGACTCCCCTAGCCCGCCATAGCCCTGAGTCCTTCGATTTCACTCAGGACCCTGAGCCTGTCGAAGGGGCGAAGGCGGCTGACTTCTGTCCTTTAACGCCTCACGCCTTACGCCTCACGCCTGACGCTATGCGCCCCCTGGCCCGCCGTAGCCCTGAGTCCTTCGATTTCACTCAGGACCCTGAGCCTGTCGAAGGGCCTGTCGAAGGGCCTCTCGAAGAGGCGAAGGCGGCCCTGGCTCGCCGTAGCTGGTTAGCGCCCGTCCTCCGCAGTAGCTTGTCCATCCTCCGTAGCAGGCCACTGCGGAGGACGGGCTACGGAGGATGGGAAGGCGGCTGCTCCATGCACTCAAATCCTCGAACCCTTGAATCCTTGAATTCTAAAACATCACCTCTCAAAAAGCATCATAATCAAAGGTCACGACTGTTCAACGCCGCCCTTACCGCCTCGAACATTATTTTTATAGGCGCCTCACGGCCCGTCCACAACCTGAACTGCTCAGCCCCCTGATAAACAAACATGGCAAGGCCGTTCACTACCTTACAGGCCCTGCCCCTCGCCGTGGCCAGCAGCCTTGTCTCCAGGGGATTATAGATAATATCCATCACCACCATGCCCCTCTTCAGGACCTTCTCCGGGACAGGACACGATTCTTCGTTCGGCGTCATCCCCACAGGCGTTGTATTTATCAGGATATCCCCTCCCTCATTAACCACTTCTTCCATATTCACAAATCGACAATCCAGGGACTTACACAGGGAAATGCCCCGTTCCACGGAACGGTTGGCTATTGTCAACTCCACGCCTTTCTTTTTTAGTATGTATCCGATGGCCCTTGCCGCGCCCCCCGCCCCTATCATGATGCATCTCTTGCCTGACAGTTCCGTATTCTCCTCCAGTGCCCTGAGGGCACCCAAGGCATCGGTATTATACCCCGTGAGTCGACCGTCCCTGTTAACAATGGTATTCACCGCGCCTATGGCGGCGACCTGATCCTCCACTTCATCAAGAAAGGGCATCACTTCTGATTTATAGGGAATTGTTACACTCATTCCCTTTATGCCCAGCTCTTTCATCCCCTTCAGGCAGGCCTGTATATCCTCCGTCTCAAAGCCCAGATACACCGCATTCAATCCCCCGGCTAAAAAAGCCGCGTTGTGCATGGCAGGACTCAGGGAGTGCCTGATAGGATTGCCTACAACCCCGTAAAGCTGTGTATCCTGATCAATAATCATGGCATAAAGAATTCAACCAGTCTTCTCGTTTCCGCTACCGGCATCTGCCCGTCAGCAGACTGCTGTCCGGCCTCCAGGGAGCCGAAGGTCATATAGGCGCCCATCAGGAGTGAAAATATTCTGCTCATGCGGCCCAGAGGCCCCATACAAAATGCGATTATCTCAACACCTTCATCCCTGGCTTCGGGTATAAGTTCCAGGATCCTGAAGTTATCCTCCCATCTGCTGGCCATGGTGACAATCTTGATAATATCACCGCCCACCGTGATACCTTTATTATAAATCCTTTTCAATCCTTCACCAGAAGGGGTCCGGTCATTTACATGGGTGGAGACAATGATCTTGGCTTTTCCCTTTGCATCAATAATCCTCTCACGCTGACTTTTGTCCATGCTCAACTCGACATCTATAAGGTCCGCCCCTGCATTAATGGCAGATACTAAATAATCTGCCGCCAAATCCGCATCGTCCTTTCCCCGGCCCCCTTGCTTTTCTGAACGGTAAGTTGCCAGTACCGGCTTAACGGAAGACATAATGATGGGTTTGAGTTCAAATGATTCCATCATATCCAGACGTACCTCTATAATATCAGCCAGTGATGAGGCTACGTTCATCTTTTTAATGGCCTCTTCCGTATCTTTTGCTATAATCGGTACACAAAACATAGCTGGTCCTATTCTACCCTCCTTTCCTTATAACAACCCATAAACCTGTAATTAACAGTGACTTTGTTTACCTCCTCAAGAGCCTTCTTCACATTTTCATCCTTGCTGGACCCGATAAAATCCACGAAAAAGGTATAGTTCCTCACACCGCTCTGTATAGAGCCGATCCGTGTGAGATTGATTTTCCTTTTCGCAAAGACCTCCAGCACGCTGAACAGGGTCCCTGCCCTGTGCTCTGTTGAGAACAGTATGGAACATTTATCACCATCATTCCTGTTCTCTTCCCTGGAAAGCACAAGGAATCTTGTCATATTTCTTTCAAAATCGTCTATGCCCTCTTTAATGATCTCCAGGTTGTATATCTCGGCAGCCATTTTGCTCGCTATAACTGCGGACGCCTTGGGAGTCTCCTCCGCAAGCATCTTTGCCGCCCCCGCCGCATCATAATAATGAACAGGTTCCAGATTGTTTCTGCTCAGAAAATTACGGCACTGGGCCAAGGCCTGTGACTGGGAGTACACCGTCCGGATATCTCTATGGTCCGTCCCGGGCAATACAAGGAGGCATAGATATATGGGAAGCTCGACCGCGCCCACTACATACAGATCCGAATTTACTATAAGTTCATTAACCTCGCCCACAATGCCGCCTAGGCTGTTCTCCACCGCAACTATGCCATAATCATAAAGGCCTGTTTTGACGCCTTCCAATACACCGTCATAACCCCTGTTCGGTATGGAAACCCAATCCTTGTTCCATTCCCTTAACGCTACTTCCCCGTAAGCCCCATGCTCTCCCCGAAAACCTATAAGCCTGTGCTCCTTTTTCTGCAGGACCTTGCTCTCTTTAATGATCCCGGTATATATCTTCTCCACAAACTCGGCATTTATCAGACCGGTAGAATTCATCCTGATCCTTTCCACTATCTCTTTTTCCCTTTCTTTATCCTCTATATTGATTTTAAACTTCTTGGCCATTAGGGCCAGTTCCATACGGTCGTTTAATATTCTCAGGACCCTGGAATCAAGGAGATCGATCTTTCTCCTGATATCTTTCAGCACCATATATCACCCCTTTCCAATTTCAGCTATTAACTATAAGAACTTACCACTTCCATGAATCAGACTAAAAGAATCCGCCTCTATTTATCCTTTAGTGTATTGATCTTTTTCATGCATGAGTTTATAAATTCAATCTTCTTCATCATATCGGCAAACATACTCGGAGGCAAGCTTTGATCGCCGTCGGATAATGCCTCGCCAGGATTACAGTGTACTTCTACCATTATACCATGCGCCCCCGCCGCCACTGAGGCGAGACTCATGGGCTCGATGAGGCTCATTCTCCCGGTTCCGTGCGAAGGATCAACAATAATAGGAAGATGAGTGACCTCCTTGACGGACGGTACAATAGCCAGATCAAGGGTATTCCTGGTATAAGTCTCAAATGACCTTATGCCCCGCTCACACAGAATGACATTAGGATTGCCCTCAGCAAGCACATATTCAGCACAATTCAGCCATTCCTTCAGTGTGGAATACATCCCTCTCTTTAAGAGCACGGGCTTGCCTGCCTTTCCCACCTCCTTAAGGAGAGAAAAGTTCTGCATGTTTCTCGTACCGATCTGTAATATATCCGCATATTCACATATCCAGGACACATCCCTGGGATCCAATACCTCGGTCACCACGGGAAGCCCGGTCTCTTTTTTCGCCTTTTCAAGTATCTGCAAGCCCTTGATCCCAAGCCCCTGGAAAGCATAAGGAGAAGATCTCGGCTTAAAGGCCCCTCCCCTTAGGATATGGGCGCCTGCCTCTTTAACCTGAATAGCGGTTTTTATTGTCTGCTCCTCGTTCTCTACACTGCAAGGTCCCGCGATTACCACAAACTCGGCACCGATGCGGACTTTGCCGACGGTGATTATGGTCCTTTCCGCTGTATGGCCGTTTATGCCGGCTAATTTAAGATTTTCCATTTTTCCTACCAATCTCTTCTTTCTGGTCAGTCATAAACTTTATGCTTATTGTCCAGTATCTTTAATGCCGTTACCTAACAAACAAGATTTATTTAAATATCTGTCCCCCCATCCTGCCTGAGCCTCCCACTATCCCTATTTTCTGGTAGTCTAATCCCATGGATCTCCTCCGGCAGGATATGATCCCAGCCTCTTCAAAAACACACAATGCCCCTCCATCTCCATAAGCGCCTCCTTAAGCACAGGATCCTTTTCATGCCCCTCGATATCCATAAAAAAGAGGTATTCCCAGCTTTTCCTTCTCATTGGCCTCGACTCTATCCTGGTCACATTGATCTCTCTATTTGCCAGTACCCCAAGACACCTATAAAGAGTACCGGGCTTATGTAACAGGGAAAACAGGATGGATGTCTTGTCTTTGCCTGTAGGTTCAACTCGATCTTTACCTATAACCAGAAACCTGGTGATATTGTAGGGGTCATCCTCTATACTCTCATACAGGGTCTTCAATCCGTATCTTTCTCCTGATAAACGGCTCCCGATGGCCACAGCTTCAGGGTCATCAGCAGCCATCTTTGCCGCCAGAGAAGTGCTTGCCGCCTCTGTGACGGGGACATCACGCATATTATCGTTCAACCACGACCTGCATTGGGTTATAGCCATGGGATGGGAATAGAGACGCTTTATCCCTCCAGGCTGTTCAGCCGCGGCCAGGAGGTAGTGTCTTATTCTCATAAAAAACTCCCCGCATATGCCTATGTCATACCTATATAAGAGATCCATGGTGATATTGATCGAACCTTCATAAGAATTCTCAACAGGGACCACACCCTGCTCACACACACCATCCTCCACCAGGCTGAACACGTCTTCAATAGTCTCACCCGCATAAAAGGATGCTGATTCCCCGTACAGCGCTACAGCGGCCTGGTGGCTGAAAGTCGCCTCCGGCCCAAGGTACGCCACGGAACCCACATGATCTTCCTTCTTCATTCCTTTATCCTTATTGGTTAGCTTTTAGCTGTTAGCCATAGCTATTAACTCTTCTCCCTTGACCCCCCCCTCCCGGCCTTCCCCTAAAAGCGGGAGGAAAATTCTTTTTACTCTTTCCTGTTTTACGCTATGCGCTTTGCTCCTTACGCCTCACGACTTACGCCTTGCGCCTATCTTCTCTTTGCTCTTTTTTGCGTTCAGCTTTCAGCCTTCAGCATTCAGATCTTTCCTCTCTCCTCTGCCCTCTGACCTCTGTCTTCGGCCTTCTGCCTTTAACGCTTGACCCCTCGAACCCTTGAACCCTTCTATTTTGTGTTTCCAAGAACAGCCGTGCTCTCCGGCGGAAATAGGAATTAATATTATTCCTCTATCCAGCCCTGTATAGATGGCACCAAGCCGGAGGGCCGTTCCTTTTTTAAGTGACTATCGGAAGGGCGCTGTTATTTCATGAGGTTATGGGTGGGGGACCCCCTGGCTCCCGTTGCCAAAGGCACGGGAGAACAGCGGAGGGGGTAGGCATCCCACGCCCATAACCACTTGAAATGACCAGCCCGAGAGATCCGGAACGAAAAAAAGGAACGGCCCTCCGGCCACGGCTGTTCTTTTGAAAACGACATCTCAAAAAGAATCCTCGAGTCCCTCCCTCGTAACCTTGTATCGCAAATAATGATCCGCCAATGTCAGTTTCACCATGGCCCCAAGAACGGGGATAATCCTCGGAATGGCAGTTACATCAAATCTTCCCGTTATCTTAATCCTGGCAGGACGGCCATGCCGATTAATAGTATCCTGCTCTATACCGATTGAAGGGATCGGTTTTATTGCCGCCCTGATTATTATCTCATCCCCGTTCGATATCCCTCCCAGGATGCCCCCGGCGTGATTGGTCCTGAAACCCTCCGGTGTGATGGAATCATTATTTTCCGATCCCTTGAGCCGGGCAGCACCGAAGCCTTCTCCTATTTCAACACCCTTAACAGTTCCCACGGACATGATGGCCTTTGCCAGGTCCGCATCCAGCTTGTCAAATACGGGTTCCCCAAGACCCTGACTACAGCCTTTGACCCTGACCTCTACAATCCCCCCCAGGGAATCTTGTTGGTTCTTGGCTTCCAGCAAGGCCTGCTCCATCCGCTCAAAGGCCTTGCTGTCCGGACAATACAAGGGGTTTTCATCAGCGGCCTCCAGGTCAAAGGACTCCGCCCTGATACCCCCGAGCTCTATCGTATAGGCCTTGATCTTTATGCCCGCTGGCTCCAGGAGCTTTTCCGCTATAACCCCGGCCGCCACCCTTGCTACTGTCTCCCTGGCGGAGTATCTGCCCGCGCCCCTGTAATCAAAATGCCCATACTTTTTAAAATACGTATAATCACCGTGTCCCGGACGGAAAAGATTCTTGATAACCTCATAGGATTCGCTATCGGCATCCTGGTTATGTATGAACAGGGATATGGGGGCCCCGGTGGTGAGCCCTTCAAACACGCCCGACATGATCTCCACCTCATCCGTCTCTTTGCGGGGCGTGTCAAAAGAACCGCGTCCCGGTCTGCGTCTTGCCATTTCACGCACGAATTCTTCCTGTGCAAGGGCCAGCCCAGGCGGGCACCCGTCTATTACGGCGCCTATTCCTTTTCCGTGCGATTCGCCGAAGGTTGTCACCCTGAATAACTGTCCAAATGAATTTCCGGCCATGTTTCCTCCTGTAATTATTGAACCAAATTATGCACAGTCATTAATACACAATTAAGGTTCATCCGGTTAATCAGTACGCTGGTTAATGATATCTAAATATTTTGCGCTATACGGGCCACGGGGTTCTCTTTTAGACTTTTGAAAAAAACCAGATTTTATGCCAAATTTTGCCATTCCGGCGAACCCTGCCCCTGCGAAGGCAGGGGGCCAGAAATTAGCTATTAGCCATTAGCTTTTAGCCTTTACCTTTCGGCCCTTTTCTCTTTTCTCTTTTCTCTTTCCTCTTTCCTATTTCCTCTCTCCTCTTTCCTCCCCTCCTAGGGTCTATGCAAACGAACAGAGGCCTCCCGGATTATGTATTCAGCGATGGTCTCCGCAGGGATCCTGTCGGTTTCAATCACCAGATCCCCCGCAGCCTCATACAGGGGATTTCTAAGATCCAAAACGGCTTTTACCTCCTCCACCGGGTCTTTTCCTGTCAAAGCGGGCCGGAGCACACCGGATTCTTGCTCTTTTTTCATTCTCTCCTTTAAGGTATTCACATCTGCCTTAAGCCATATAACAAAACCGTTCCTCTTGAGATTCCTGACATTTTCGCCATCCGTGACAACTCCGCCACCTGTAGCGATTACAAGGTTATCCATGTCCGAAACCTCCCTGATAATATCTTTTTCCAGAGAACGAAAGTATCCCCAGCCTTTGACCGCCACCAGCTCTTCTATGGTACAACCGGCCCGTTCCTCGATTATGAAGTCGATATCTTTAAAATCTCTCTTCATCTTCTTCGCTATCATCTTCCCTGAACAAGTCTTACCGCTGCATCGATAACCTATAAGCACAATATTCATATGGCCAGTTTTCCCCCGAATCCTCGAACTCAGTCTTATATTTCCTCCCCTTCCCACACCGTCATTCCGGCGGAGCCTGCCCTGCGAAGGCAGGGGGCCGGAATCCAGAAAAATACTGTCAGGACGAAAACCTCTGGATACCGGATCAGAGCCTGCCCCGTACTTGATACGGGGTCCGGTAGACGACTTTTTCCGCCTTTCGCTCCCTGGCTCGCCGTAGCTTGTTAGCGCCCGTCCTCCGCAGTAGCTTGTCCATCCTCCGTAGCAGGCCACTGCGGAGGACGGGCTACGGAGGATGGGAAGGCGGCTGCGCTATGCATCCGTCCCCTCGAGACCCGGAACCCTTCTTTTCAAAAAAAAGCCGTGGACATTTATCTCTGCCCACGGCCTATATATAAGAAAAAAAGACACTATCAAACCATGAGCAGACCTCTCCCCCAAACACAAAAATAAAAGCCCTGCTCTAGTCTAAAGCGTTTCATATCTCTCTTTGCCTGTACCTTTATATTCAAATATTAATAAACATAATATTAACAATTTGCCTTGTTTGTCAAGATAAAAAATTGAATACCATAGATGTCGTCTTGAAAACAACCACCGTGACCCGGAGTTAATTATACTGTTATCCGGCCATGATGCTTTTCGTCTATACCCCCTTGCAGTAGCCTTATTTTTTAGGCTTGACTTTTCGGTAATTCGCAAATATGGTACCTTACCATGAATAACAGGCCAAAAAATACTTTCTTTAGTGTATCCGGAAGCTGGTGGTGCATTGTATCCGGCAGCGAGGAGTGCCCACCAGGATGAATTAGTCCATGCTTAGCCGGGGGCGCCTCTCAAAAGGTCCCGCGGGTGTTACAATTATCAAGGCCGTGGGCCAAAAACCCCACGGCCTTTTTTATCCGCCTTCGCAGAAGTCCTAGGCCTTGCTCGCACATAAATGCGCAGGAGATATGAATTGCAAAAAAAACCTTCCTTTTCCGAATTTGTAGAAATGTCCAAGCAGGGGAACCTTATTCCCGTGTACCAGGAACTCCTGGCTGATATCGAGACCCCTGTCTCCGCTTACCTGAAGATCAGAGATGATTCCTACTCTTATCTCCTGGAAAGTGCCGACGGCGGAAACAGGTGGGGCCGTTACAGCTTTATCGGATGCAGGCCTTTTCTCAATGTGCTATCCAGAGACAATAAAGTAGAGATTTGGGAAGAAGGAAATAAAAGGATAATAAAAAATATCGATAATCCGCTCCATGTCTTAAGGGACCTGAGCAAAAAGTTCAAACCGGTTACATTAAAAGACCTTCCTCCTTTCCAGGGAGGCCTTGTGGGGTATGTCAACTACGATCTGATCAGGAAATGGGAACGGTTACCCGAAATTTCACCCGATGAAAGTGATATGCCGGAGGTCATCTTTATCGCGTGCCGGAGGATCATTGTCTTCGACCATTTCACCCACATGACGAAGGTGATCGCTTTCACCTTTATAAAAAAGGACACAGACCTGAAAAAGGCCTACAGGGTTGCATGCGAGAATATTGATAATACCATCCAGGAACTGAGCCAACCGGTTCCCGCCCTCCCATCGGATTCCAGATTGTCAATATCAGAGCTCAAATCAAATTTCCAGAAGGAGGAGTTCGAAGAGGCCGTCAGAAAGGCAAAGGACCACATTGTGGCAGGCGATATTATTCAGGTGGTTATCTCCCAGAGGTTTTCCGGGGATATCAAAGGCGAGGATTTTTCCCTCTATCGAAGACTGCGAAGTATCAACCCATCGCCCTACATGTTTTATCTCGATTTCGGAGACATAAAGTTTATCGGCGCTTCCCCTGAGATCCTGGTCCGCCTTACTGACGGAAAGATCGAACTTCGTCCCATAGCCGGCACCCGGCCGAGAGGATCCACTGATGAGGAAGACCTGGCACTTGAAAAGGATCTGATGGCCGACCCCAAGGAACGGGCGGAGCACATAATGCTGGTTGATCTGGGAAGAAATGACGCGGGCAGGGTTGCTGTTCCCGGCTCCGTGAATGTCCCCAGACTCATGGAGGTAGAACGCTTTTCCCATGTCATGCACATCGTATCAAGGGTGGAAGGCGTCTTAAGGGAGGATAAGGACTCCTTTGATCTGTTCATGTCTTCATTCCCGGCTGGCACGGTAACCGGCGCCCCCAAGATCCGTGCAATGGAGATCCTCAACGAGCTTGAACCGAACGGGAGGGGGCCCTATGCTGGGGCTGTGGGTTACTTCGGCTTCAGCGGTAATATGGATTTCTGCATCACCATAAGGACAATTACCATAGTAAATAACAGGCTTTCCATCCAGGCAGGGGCCGGTATTGTAGCGGACTCCTCGCCTGCGGAGGAATACAGGGAGACGTTAAGAAAGACCGGAGCAATGTTCAAAGCTATAGAGAAGATAAAAGAAGATGATTCTTGTAGTTGACAACTACGATTCCTTTACCTATAACCTGGTCCAAATCATGGCCCCCATGAATCATGAGGTGCGGGTCTTTCGAAACGACCTCATAGACATTGAAGGTATCCGGGCAATGAATCCTTCCGCTCTTATGATCTCACCCGGGCCCGGTACCCCGTCAACAGCCGGAATCTCCGTTGAAGCAATCCGCTCTTTTGGACAGCGTATCCCTGTCCTGGGCGTGTGTCTGGGGCATCAGGCCGTTGCCGCTGCCTACGGAGGAAGAGTGGTCAGGGCGGATCGTATCATGCACGGCAAGACGTCCCTTATTTACCATGACGGACTGACGATCTTCGAAGAACTGCCCGATCCCTTCGAGGCGATAAGATACCATTCACTGATCGTGGATAGAGATACCTTGCCTGATTTTCTGGAGGTAAGCGCGTGGACAGACCATGGCGAGATAATGGGTATTAGGCACCGTGAACACCCTGTCCACGGCGTGCAGTTTCATCCTGAATCCATTCTGACCGAGGAGGGGGCGGGACTCCTAAAAAACTTTTGTAATATCTTCGCTCCTTGAAAAAGCCGACGGTAAAGGCTTTACAGTATAAGGTATGAGGTGTGTGGTAATGTATTGTTACTGGTTTTTTTCTGAGGGGAGTAAAAGAGATGATAAAAGAACTGATATCGCAAATTGTGGCAGGTAAAGACCTGTCAGAACAAGAGATGGAAAAGGCCATGGATGAGATTATGTCCGGAGAGGCCACTCCTGCCCAGATAGGGGCCTTTATAACCGGCCTTCGAATGAAAGGCGAAACCGTTGATGAGATTACAGGCGCCGCAAGGACAATGCGGGCCAAGGCCACAAAGATAAAAGTCAACCGTGAAATTGTGAGCATTGACCGGGATGACATTAATATTGAAGACGAAACCATTCTCGATATTGTGGGCACGGGCGGGGATGGAACCAGGACATTTAACGTTTCCACCACGTCTGCCTTCGTGGCCGCAGGCGCAGGCATCACAGTGGCAAAACACGGTAACAGGGCGGTCTCCAGTATGTGCGGAAGCGCGGACGTTCTGGAAAACCTGGGGGTAAATCTCAATATCACCACCAAAGATGTTGAACGTTGTATCAAAGATATAGGCATCGGGTTTCTATTTGCCCCCCTCTTTCACGGTGCCATGAAACATGCCGCCGCTCCCAGAAGGGAGATAGGTATTCGCAGCATCTTCAACCTCCTCGGCCCGGTAACAAACCCGGCAGGTGCATCCGTGCTGGTGCTGGGGGTCTATGAGCTCGATCTAACCGACAAGATAGCCCTGGTCCTGAACAAGCTGGGTACAAAAGAGGCCTTTGTGGTCTGTGGTGAAGGGACTTTTGACGAGATAAGCATATGCGGGCCCACAAGGATTTCGCATCTGAAAAACGGAGAGGTCCATACCTTTCACATGACACCCGAAGATTATGGCTTTAAGAGGGCGGCACTTGAAGCCATTGTGGGAGGCAACGCGGAAGAAAACGCTAATATCGTCCGTAATATCCTGGACGGGAAAAAGGGCCCCAAGAGGGATATGGTGCTCTTAAATGCGGCTGCCGCCTTTGTTGCCGCGGGCCGGGCCGGAGATTTCAGGGAGGGTATCAGGATAGGAGAGGAAAGTATCGATTCGGGCAGGGCACTTGAAAAGCTTGAAAGGTTGATTGAGTTCACACAGAAATGTTAGTTAAAAAGGCGAAGGGACCAAGGCGCTAAGAGCAGAGGGCAAACCAACTTTCCCTCCCCCTTTTAGGGGGAGGCTGGGAGGGGGTCTTGGAATAGAGCAAATGAGACCCCACCTTGATCCTCCCCTAGGAGGGGAGGAGAGAGGAAATAGGAAAGAGAAAAGAGAGTTCAAAGCTGAAAGCTCAAAGCTAAAAGCAGATAATTGGTTAAATGGTTGAATAGTTAAATGGTCAAAGGCTGAAGGCGCAGGGCGTTAAACGGCAGAATCCAGCCGCCTTCGCCAACCGCCGTCACCAAGGTTGTGGCGGGTCAAGAGGTTGTGGCGGGTCAAGAGGTTTTGGCGCGTCAAGGGGCTATGGCGGGCCAGGGGAGTTAGGAAACAGGAAAGAGGATAGAGCCCCTTTTCTCTTTTCTCTATCCTATGAGCTTTCAGGGGAGAAAAAAGCACTGATTCATATTCTATCAAAGGTTCCACTATGCACCAACGCTTAAGAGAAATACTTGAAGAAAAACACAGGGAAGTAGCAAGGCTTAAAAAGGAGACACTGCGGGGCATAGACGATGACCTGCCCCCGTTGCGTGACTTCAAGTCCGCCATTTCTATTCCGGACAGGATCAACCTGATTGCCGAGATAAAGTTCGCGTCACCTTCCGCCGGCATGATTCGGGAGGAAACAGCCCCAGAGGCGATCGGACAAATATATGAAACTGCGGGGGCTTCCGCCATCTCTCTGCTTACCGATAAAACCTTTTTCCAGGGAGACCTTGCCTATCTGCCGTCCCTGAAAAAGGCGGTTTCCATACCCGTGCTTCGCAAGGATTTCATCATTGACGAGATCCAGGTAAGGGAGGCATATCATTACGGCGCGGATGCCGTGCTCCTGATCGCCCGCGTCCTGTCCGCGGAACACCTAAAGGACCTGATCGGGCTCTGTCGCGACCTGAGGCTGACCCCATTGACAGAGGTCCATGACAGGGAAGATCTGGAAAAGGCCATCGATTGCGAAGCGGACGTAATAGGGATAAATAACAGGGACCTTGACACCTTTATAGTCGATACAAATGCCACCTTTCGCCTGGCACCGCTGGTACCTGAGGGCGTTGTCCTGGTGAGCGAGAGTGGGATCAATAATGGAGAGGATATCCGCGCATTGAAAGGGGCAGGGATTAATGCGGTTCTCGTGGGCGCGGCAATTATGAGGAGTGATGACCCAGTCAAAAAGACAAGGGAGATGGTAAATGCTGGCATGGGGCTGTAAGATAAGGATCCAAGGGATCAAGGAGTCGAGGGTTAAGGTGAACAGATCCTGATTTCCTCCCCCTTTTAGGGGGAGGCGAGGAGGGGGTCTAGGAAGATCAATGGACGGGCATAAGAAAGACCCCACCTTAGTCCTCCCCTCAGAGGGGAGGAGAGAGGAGTCAGAAGTCAGGAGACAGCCGCCGTCGCCAGAGAGGCTATGGCGGGCCAGGGGAGCCAGAAGGTAGGGAAGAGGAGAGAGGAAATAGGAAAGAGTAAAGAGTAAAGAGGAGACATAAGACAGGCCTCAAGGATTCGAGGAGTCAAGGGGTCAAGTGTAAAAAAACTTTCCTTCACTTGAACCCTCGAACCCTTTGATAAACTTATAGTATCAAGGTTAAACATCACTTAAAAGTGAGATCACGATCAATGGATAATATCAAGGTCAAGATCTGCGGCATAACCAATCTGGAAGACGCTTCACTGGCAGTTAATCTGGGCGCGGACGCCCTGGGCTTTATCTTTGCCCCCAGTCCCAGGCAGATTTCTCCGGAAGCCGTGCGCCCTATAATCAGGAGTCTCCCTCCTTTCGTAAAGAGTGTGGGAGTCTTCGTAAATCAAGACCCGGAAATTATAAGGGATACTATGCAATTCTGCGGCCTGGATATGGTCCAGATGCATGGCGATGAGCCCCCTGAGTTATGCAGCCGTTTCATGCCGGACGTGATCAAGGCATTAAGGATAAAGGACAAATCAGACCTTGAATCCGTCTTGCCATACAAGGCTGCTGTCAGGGCGCTGCTTCTCGATACCTACTCTGAAAATAGCGCGGGGGGTACGGGCAGGACCTTCGACTGGGACCTGGCAATAGGGATAAAGGGAACCGGCATTCCCATTATCCTGGCCGGAGGTCTCGGCCCGTCAAATATCCAGGAGGCCTTCTTCCGGGTGCGGCCCTATGCGGTGGATGTAAACAGCGGTATAGAAGAACGGCCGGGGAAAAAGAGCAGGACCCTTATGGAGGAGTTGTTTGAGAGAATAAAGAGAATCTAAAGAAAGAAAAGAGGAAAGAGAAAACAGGAAAGAGGAGAGTGATATGAATTATGGGCCAATTAAACATTTTACGGATATTGAAGCTTGGAAGTTGGCCCGGGAACTTCGAATAGCCGTATATAAAATAATAAAGAAACTCCCCACAGAAGAAAAATATGATTTGGTCTCACAGATGAGGCGTGCTGCGATTTCCTGTCCTGCGAATATTGCCGAGGGATATGGCCGGTTCCATTATTCACCCTGTTAAATAGCCTGAGGATGTGATGTTTTATACATATGTACTGCAAAGTGAAAAAGATGATGGGTTTTACGTCGGATTTACAGAAAACCTCAGGCTAAGATTTGAAAAGCACTGCAAAGGTTATGTGAAATCAACAAGGGATCGTCGTCCTTTACGATTGATATATTATGAGTGATGTTTAAGTCGGTATGATCTAACAAAGCGGGAAAATATCTTAAGACTTACCATGGGAAGATGTTCTCAAGAAATAGGCTCAAATCTTATTTAACAGGGTAAAGGAGAACATCCAATTTTGTCGAATTAGCCGTGGTTCTATGTATGAGATCCAAGATCACTTGATTATATGCCTCGATAATGAATATATCTCCAAAGAAGTCTATGACAATATTTGGAATCTTTCTATAAATACGATTAAAGTGCTAGACGGTTACATCCGCTATCTGAACAAAAAAGCAGAGAATGAAACAGAAAAAAGGATAGAGAAAAGAGGATAGAGGATAGAGCATAGAGCAAAAAACCATCTTCTCTTTTCTGTTTTCTCATTCCTGTTTTCTCTATCCTCTTTTCTATACTATTAAATGACATTGGAGGATTCTTTTACAAATGATTGAAACAAAATACTACGGAGAATTCGGCGGTTCCTTTATCCCGGAGATACTTGTGCCTACATTCGACCAGCTCGTCAATGCCTTCAACGCGGCAAGGAATGATCCTTCATTCTGGGCGGAATACGTGGATATCATGTCCACATACTCCTGCAGACCCACACCCCTTACCTTTGCGGAAAATCTCACCAGGTATTTCGGGGGCCCGCGCATCTATGTAAAACGGGAAGACCTTAATCACACCGGCGCGCATAAGGCAAACAATGTTATGGGTCAGGGACTCCTGGTCAAGAGGATGGGAAAGACCCGGGTTATCGCCGAGACAGGGGCGGGACAGCACGGTGTGGCCACAGCCACCATGGCCGCCAAGTTCGGGTTTGAATGCACCATCTACATGGGACAGGTCGATATAGAAAGACAGAGTCCCAATGTCTTCTGGATGGAACGTCTCGGCGCCGAAGTAATCCCCGTAAAGGACGGTACCAGGATCCTGAAAGACGCCATTAATGAGGCCCTCCGCGACTGGTCCGCAAACATGGATAATACGCATTACGTACTGGGGACTGCCTGCGGTGCGCACCCCTATCCCGAGATGGTCTCATATTTCCAGTCCATTATCGGTAAGGAAGCCCGAAAACAGATCACGGAAAGGGAACACAGGCTACCCTCAAGGGTATATGCCTGCGTGGGCGGAGGTTCCAATGCCCTTGGCATATTCAGCGGATTCTTGGACGACCCCGTGGAACTCGTGGGCGTGGAGGCTGGAGGAAAGGGACTGGATACCGGACTGCATGCCTCAAGATTGGCCTCAAGAGACGCTGCAATAGGGGTAGCCCAGGGCTATAAGACCTACTTTCTGCAGGACAGCGAAGGCCAGATGCAGAAGACACACAGTGTGGCGGCAGGCCTGGATTATGTGGGAGTGTCGCCTATCCTCTCCAACCTGAAGGAGCAAGGCAGGGTCCGTTTCGAGTCGGCAACAGATACCGAAGTACTGGATGCCTTTTCCCTGACCCTGAAAAAGGAAGGGCTGGTCCCCGCCCTTGAGTCCGCCCACGCCTTTGCCCAGGCCTTTAAAGAGGCACCTGACATGAGCAGGGAAGATATTATTATCATCAATCAGTCCGGCAGGGGAGATAAAGACATCTTTCTTGTGGCCGATGCACTGGCCGACCCTGAGTGGAGATCATTTATAATAAAGAAGGCTGAGGAGTATAAAAACAGTAAAAAGTAGAAACAGGGAGCAGTTAGAGTATTGGCGAATCAACCATCTAATTGATAATTTATAACCAATAACCAGACTTAGTAGGAGACCTTTGAAAAACGAGATTTAATCCCAAATTTTGTCATTCCAGCCCCACATCCGTCATCCCGGTGAAAACCGGGATCCAGAGGTTTTCATCTTTATTATTGTATTTTCCTGGATTCCGGCCTTCGCCGGAATGACGGGTAAAGGACTTATGCAAAGGTCTCAGGGGGTAGTAGAATGCTTGAATCATATATAAGAAAAACACTGGAAGAGAGGGATATCCTCCTCATGACCCATATCGTCCTGGGATACCCATCCCTTGAGGAGAGTTTCTATCTTATCAAGGAAATGGTCGAAGCCGGGGTTGACCTGATGGAGCTTCAAATCCCCTTTTCCGAGCCCACAGCGGACGGTCCCGTTATAGTGCGTGCCAACCAAGCGGTCCTGAAGATGGGGACAACCGTGGACAATTGCCTTGACCTGGCTAGAAATGTCACTCAATCTTTCGACATACCCTTCCTTTTCATGACCTATTACAATATACCTTTCAAATACGGGATCAGGCGCTTTGTCTC
>Ga0307443_1000089_pt1 | contig 68668 bp, 53 predicted proteins | sample SalMarSW160220MG_FD_202148 | JGI IMG/M metagenome (GOLD analysis project Ga0307443, IMG submission 202148) | Salt marsh sediment microbial communities from the Plum Island Ecosystem LTER, Massachusetts, United States - SW1601-220 | ecosystem: Environmental > Aquatic > Marine > Intertidal zone >... | reverse complement strand
GGCGGTTAACCCCCTGCATTGCAGGGGGTCTCTTAAGTCCCGAGGGGTCTTATAAAATCATCGAAGATAACGTTTTTGACATACACATAAAGCTGCGCCTGCCGATGCTGCTGGTGCGTCCGGCCGTCTTTATCGTTCTTTTATACCGCCGGCTGCGCTTCGGCTACCCCTTCCGCAGAATCCCTCTAACACAAGGCAAATTCGCAATCGTTGACCCGCAGGACTACGAATGGCTGAAATATTTCAATTGGTATCTAAGCGGCAGGGAGGGTGAATTTTACGCTGCACGCGGGGTTCATCGCTGGGAGGGCAGGAAAGTAACGGCGGTAAGAATGCATCGGGAAATCTTGCCCGTCCCGGATGGCCTTGTCGTGGACCATATCAACCACAACGGCCTGGACAATCGCCGCGCCAATCTCCGCCCTGCCACAAAATTGCAAAATATGTATAACTCTCGAAAAAGAAAAAACTCAAGAAGTAAATACAAGGGCGTGCATCTGAAAGATAATAAGTGGAGAGCGGAAATAAATAAGGACGGCAAAAAGTTACATCTTGGCTATTTTGATAATGAGGACGACGCCGGGAGGGCTTATGACAAGGCCGCCCGAAAATATCAAGGTGAATTCGCAGAACTGAACTTCCCAAAACCGCCAAGCCGGCTAAAGAAGTGGTTCACTCACATCCTGCGGGCAATTAGTAAATTGTAAATTGATTTGCTGCTTACGGTTCGGAAATCCACTTCCTCTCCCTTATCTTCTCCCCGTAACGTTGAGTGAAATTAACTATCTTATTCTATTGCTTCATATAAACTTCTCTTAAATTCATTTTCTTCTTCATTATTATAAAAGGGCACTCCTATAAGTCTATATTTTTGTTTCTTCCGCTTAGTTTTATATTCCAAAATCCTCTCTTTGAACTTAACAGTTATATCTTTGAGAAAGTCCTGTTTCCACTTATCATATTTTTTAAGATATTTCCCTTTCGGCTCAATAAACATCTGATAGGTCAGAATATTGCCATTTTTCTCCCGTAGGAACAGGACAAAATCAGGCTCAAATGCCTGCCCGTTGTAAAAGCTATAAATTTTGAAATGTCTTTCGTTACGAATAAGATATATCCCATTATAACTTTTTTTTAATGTTTCTATCTGCCGGTCGAGCATTCTAACAAATGTTTTTTCCTCGCTGGTGCCGTAATTTGCATTGAAAACATACCAGCCCTTATCGGATACAAATTGCTCATCACCCTTAGCTCTTTCACTGCCTTGCAGAAGTTTTATTTCTTTATCGTGGAAGATATGGGAAATATCAACCGGTTGAAATATATTTGTACCTCGATATTCGGTAATGTTTTTACGTACTTCGTTTTCAATCTGATTCAACAAACCCAACACCGCATCAATTTTTGCTCTATTTGATACTTCGGATGAATCGCTCTGAAAAGTAATCTCCAATCCACCTAGATAGTCGTCATCTTCTATAAATTCTCGAATTGATGAAGCATTCGGGAAATATCTATGTATGGATTCAAAGGTAAAAAATGGTTGTCTGGCAATAGCGTTATATACGATATGGTTTCCGATATCCTTAACTTTCACGTCCCTTCGCTTGGATTCAGCTACCTTACCGACCTTGCCGTTTTTTGCCAGTATCGCATCGGATGAGCCCCGACCACTGGCTATAGTATGCTCATAGTTGCGGCGGGCAACTCCCATATCGGCAAAAGACTTGATGTATTGGTAATCATGAGGGGCCTTTTCGTTGAGATAAATAAGGCCGTGTTTATAGAAATCCGTTGCCTTGAAGGAATCCTTTAGTTTTAATTCTCTGGTGATTTCCCTTTCGTCCATCATTCCTTCTTCAATCAAGGCTGTACGAAGCTCGGAAATATAGCGAGAATCATTGATACTGTGATAGTGCAGTTCCTCCAGAACGCGCAATTCACTGGTAAGGTCATTGTCATATTTTCGTTTGAACCGGTCATTATGTCCATCGGCCACAAAGGGGAAATATCGTGCCCCACGCCCAATAAGCTGCGCTTCCGAAATGGTGGTTTTTCCGGGTTTGCCCGCTTTTGAATCACGGGTTGTGTAGCAACGGACAATATCAAACAAATTCAGTACATCCCACCCCTCGTTCAATTTCTGGACCGCAAAAATCGCTCTTATCCCGTTATCCCTGTCCTCAAGTGAATTGAGCAGAATCTGCTGATTTTCTTTTTCCTTCTCCTCATTGACAGAGATACAACGGCTTGGGTCGAATTCCACCTTTAATCGAGCCGCTAATTGAGCGTTAGTAATATTGTTTTCATGGAAGAACCTGAAAGCACGGTTTACCAAATCAATATCCGACTTTTTTCTTATCTGTTCAATATCCAATGCTCTAATATTATCTATCAGCGTATGAAAATTAGTCTTATTCTCTCGTGATTGAGCAATCGTCCTTTGGGCTTTGAATAAAATAACCGGCTTGAGGTTGATTCTATGTTTAGCCGCCACTTCATATTTATACTGGCTCAGAATAAGAGCCTGAATTATCCGTTCTCCTTCGGCAAAATCAGCCTGAACAATATAGACATCCTTGGAATAGCCGTCATTGCGAAATTGGCGCAGGTCGTAACGGTAAATTACCTTGCTTTGATACTTTTCAACAATGTTTTTATGGGTGTAATCCAGCGTGGCGGTGAACTCCAACAGTAGATTATCTTCATTTTGCTCGAAAATACGCTGAACCGTTCCTTCCCAGTTTAATTCTTCAAAGTCTTTGTCTGATTTTGTGCTTACATTAATATGATGGGCCTCGTCCGATAGCAGAACAATTTTCTTATCCTTGAAATCCTCATAAGTAATGGCGTTTTCCTTTTCTGCAGCAAGGTCTGAATGCAGTTTTTGTATAGTGGTAAAGCAAATATTGATGTCATTGTCATTGACGCCTTCAAAGTTGGCAACCGGAGTAACCTGAACCCGCCGTGCGCCGAATTGGATGTTTTCGCTAAACAGAAACTTGGTCGATCGCGGCTCGAGGAAATTAACCTTTGTCTTTTCGATGATATTAGTGGAATTGACAAAAAAGAGGAAATTGCGATAACCTTTTTCATAAAGATAAAGTATCAATCCCGCCATAATCAGAGTTTTGCCGCTTCCGGTCGCCATATTGAACAGAAAATGTAGCGGCCAGTCTTTACCAGGATAGTCATTATCTAAGCAGTGAAAGAAACGCCCAAAGGCTTCTTCCTGATATGGCCGCAGTCCAAACTGAGGATTGAGATTGTCTTTGAGAAAGTCAGGGATTTCTTTTTTCAAAAATCCCAGTTCAGAAGCGGAATCCAGAGTTTCATACAGGAATTTGTCAGCCATTATACGCCTTCTCCGTAAAATGACTGGTTCAGTGCTTTGTCTTCCTCGCTGACGCCAAAATCTTTGTCATCTATTTCTGAAAGATTGACATAAAGCTGGTTCTTATTGAGCAGCTCTGCCAGTAGTTTCTTCTGCTTTTTCAGTCCATTTTCCTGTTTGCCGATTTCTCGAAAGTCCTTAACTGCCTCTTCCGGTATTTCAGGATTCACATACCAATTCAAAAATGAGTTTTTAGCAATATCCTTCCATATCTTCTCCAAATCTTTCGTTGTCTTTGCCGCCTGAATCTTGTCCATAAACACTTCGTTGTATTTCATTAGTTCGCAGTAGATAAAATCGCTTTGTTTATTATTTTCAATAACTTTTCTGACCCGTTTTTTGGTTATTGTTTCAACATAGTGCATTTGTTCACACAGGATAAATCTGCGATTTCCATTATCTTCTTTGTTTAAATCAAGTAAGGCATGAGCTGTTGTTCCGCTTCCAGCAAAGAAATCTAGGACAATGGCATCCTTGTCGTCCGCAACAATGGCATAAAGACAATCGTAAACATTGTAAAGCGATTTAGGGAAATCGAATTTGTTTTCTGGCACTAAAGAGCTTACAATTTTAGTTCCATATTCGTTTGCGTCATAACGTGGGTCTTGCCATACAGTACGATAAGTTCCAAAATCTTTACCTATTTCAATTTCATAGCCAGTTTTTGTTTTCTTTGCTTTTAAGAGATGCTTGACGTCTTCAACACTTTGCCTTGCATATCGCCATTTCCTTTCTGTAGCTTTCTTATCAATCGGATACACAAGAAAAATTTTTGATTTTTTGAAAAAATCATCTTGAATAGTTTGTGCTTCCGGATTTTTGCCGTCCTCTAAAACATCGCCAAAACCGATTATTTTGTCATCCCTAATAATTATTGGGTAAAAGCAATTTTTGGCATCAGACCTTAGAGATTCACCACCATTATCCCTTAAATTTCTCCATTTAATGTTTTTTTTGTCAATTTTTCTGTTTCCAATAATTTTTTTGCCTTTGGGAATTACAAAAAATGCGTATTCATGTGTATATGAAAAATTAGTCCCCTGAACGCCTCTTGGATTATGAACTATGGTTATACAATGAATTTCATATTCATTAAATAATTCTCGAAGCAGAACTCCCAAAAGAGCCTGTTCATTCTCATCAATGGCAACAATTAAAGCCCCATCTTTCCTTAAAAGAGTTTTGGCAACCTCTAATCTGTTTTTTGTAAAGGTCATCCAGCTTGACTCGTTGAAAGTATTGTTGTAGCAAAAGGTATTTGAATTGCTATCTGGATTATAAGGCGGGTCGATGTAGATAAGTTTCACCTTGCCCCGGAACTGTTTTTTTAGTGTATGCAATGCCAGCAGATTATTGCCCTTGATAATCAGGTTCTCTTTAATTGTGCCTTTTTCGTCCCGCTTGATGTTCGTAACTTTCTTCTCACCTTCGGTGGTATATCGCTTGAAGTTGGTTAAGACCTTCGGGTCGAATAGCCGGTTAATTTCATCCTGCGCCAGAATCTCATTGAAAAATATCTCTTTACGTTTTTCATCTTCCTTAGTTTGCCCGCCTTCAAGGACACAATCTTTGCAAGGCCAGACAAGAGATACCTCGCCTCTTTCCTGCAGAGTCTTTTCTCCAATCGTCAAGCGAATATTTTGGCGAAATCTGGTATATGAATTGGCAAGGAAATTTTTGTCTGATATGTACTCGATGAAGGTATTGATATTAAAAATCCAGTGCTTTTCGATTTCATCAAAGAATTTCTTCTTTATCTCCGGCTTCCCAAGCAGCAGTTTTACTAAATTCCGATCAATCTTCCATGCCCGGTTGATTACTGCTGCCTTGACCAGTTCCCCCTCATCATCCACAAAGCGGGGATCAGTTTTAAGTATCTTAATCAGTTTTTCATTAAAGGTCTTTGCCATCTTTCCCTCTTGTGTTTTTCCTTATTTTTAGCCAAAATATAAAATAGCAGATAATCTTTTCTTTTCATTTATTAATTCTTAGCAAAATATTATGACGATTAATCGGACATAAATAAAGAAGAAAATTAATCCCACATTTCGCTTGCTGCCTGCGGTTCGGATTCCTGTTTTATGCACGCTTTCAGCGTGCCACTTTTTGTTTCCTCATCGCGGCCTCCGGCAGTCCGCTAGCGTCCCCTATGGGCACCGTCCTGAGTCCGCCTGTGGTGCCTGTTCCGAGCGTAGTCGAGGGAAGCCCAGTCGAACCATCGAAGGGCAGCGCTTCTCAAATCTTAAATATCAAATCACCTAATTTTTTCGGCTGACACCGGCACTACCTGCCAATGGCAGGTAGTGAAATCCTCCCTCCCTCCACCTCGGGGCTGCGCTCTCTGTGCCTGCCCTGAGCTTGTCGAAGGGTGTCCTCCGTGGCTACAATTTTCGGGTTCATCCGTGTTTACCTGTGCCCCTGTGCCTTAGGTATTAGGTATTCGTGGTTAATTAATGCTTTGGCATGTGTCCCGATGCATCGGGACTGAGGGCGAGCCTGGAAGATGGAGAAAATTATATTTTCAGGAATCTTCACGGCGCAGAACGCAACAGGCCCTTTTGGGCCTTAGCCAAAGCTAATCTCTGAGCCTGCCCTGAGCGCAGCCGAAGGGTACTCGGTGGACTCTGTGGCTATAATAAACAGTGTTAATCTGCGTTAATCCGTGTCAATCCGCGGTTAATTATTCTGTTTGCTTCGCGGGACTCAACTGTCGAGTAACGAGTCACGAGCGACGAGATACGTTATTTCCTTAAGAATGTGCTTCCCGGCAGATGTTTAACAAGCCCTTTGAGGCGAAGTGATACTAATGATGCGTTAATATTACCGGCCGGCAAACTGGTCCGGGCGATAATCTCTTCGATATGTGCCGGCTCATTAGCCAGGCAGTTGTAAATCCTCTTTTCATTTTCGCTTAGCGCTGCCGCAGGCATATCAAACAAAGGCGTGCTCAATTTTTCATCGGCCGCCTGTGCGGAAGTTGCGACGTGCTCTTGCAGATTTTGGCCGATGTATCCGAGCGCTTCTAAGACATCTTCAACGGATTCGACCAGCTTTGCGCCATCTTTTATTAGCCGGTGCGCTCCTTTGCTTACAGGCGAATCAACCTTACCCGGCACAGCCATAACTTCCCGGCTGTTCTCGAGTGCGCATCTGGCCGTGATTAGCCCGCCCGAGCGCAGAGCCGCCTCGATTACAATCACGCCTAAAGATAGCCCTGCTATGATGCGGTTACGCGGCGGGAAATTCTCAGCCAGGGGCTCGTAGCGCAGCGGCAGCTCACTTATGCACGCCCCGGAATTGCTGATAAGCTCGAAGAGCCTTTTGTTTTCAGGCGGATAGGGATTTGCAAGCCCTGAGCCCTGAACTGCAATCGTCCTGCCGTCAGTAGCCAGTGCTCCCTGATGGGCTGCCGAATCTATCCCGCGCGCCATTCCTGATACTATTGTGAATCCCGCGGACGCTAAAAGATGCGCGAACCTCGAGGCCTGTTCCTGCCCGTAAAAGCTGCATCTCCGTGAGCCGACTATAGCGATTGCAAGGTTATCTCGGCGACAAAGCGTGCCTTTTATATAAAGTACAGGCGGCGGGTCGTAGATAGATTTCAGGGCAGGCGGGTACCGTTCATCCTCTAAATGGATAATCCACACTCCCAGTTTCTCGGCAAGCTCCAGCTCAGATGCGGTGTCAAACTCATCGCGGGTCTTTGCAATTTGCTGGGCTGCCTTTGAGCTGATGCCTTCAACGCCGGCCAATTGAGAAACCGAGGCGCCAAGAGCTCCTTCTATAGAGGAAAAGTGCCTTAATAGCTTTGAAAAGGTGGTTGGACCGACATGCTCAGCCCTGATTAGCCTGAGCCATTTTTCAACTCCTGGTGAATTTTGCTCAATTGCATCCATTCTTAGAGCTTTCTATTGCCAAGCATGGCAAAAGTTTAACCATTACCGCCCAATGGTCAATGGAAACATAACTGCCAGGCCGGAAAAAACCGAGGTGGGCAAAAATAATCTAAAAAATCACAAAACAATAATAAGATAAGCTAAAGTTAGCTTAAAAATATCTTATTTTAAAGTCCGATTTATATAAATAACCCGATAATACTAAAGTTTTCTAAGCCCTATTAGAACAGGAGCTTACATTCACCGTACAATATATTTATAGCGGTTGTGCGTAATATTCAGGTCGTTATTATTGACTTGATAAGAAAATTTCTATTAGAATAACTCGTTTATGACTATTTCAGAGCAAACGGCTAAGCGTCGAAAGACAAAAAGTTCCTCCTCTTCCGTTGTCAAGCTTAAGCCTAAAAGGGCATTTAGGACCTACAAACAGGCGATAAATTACCTGTTTGACAGGACTGACTACGAGAGGCAGAAGAAACTCCGTTATAACGTTACCACTTTTAACTTGAGCAGGATGCGAAAACTATTGACCTCTCTCGGCGAACCGCACAAGAAAATCGAAACCGCTCACATAGCCGGCACAAAAGGTAAAGGCTCGACGGCCACAATGCTGGCGAAAATGCTCGAAGCAAACGGATATAAGGTTGGCCTTTATACCTCGCCACACCTCGTCAGCCTTCATGAGCGAATCAGCGTCAACTCCCAAATGGTCAGCCAAAATGATATGCTGAAGCTGATAAACCGGGTTTATACCGCGGTCGAAAAAATAGCAAAAGACAGCGAGTCGCCCACTTTTTTCGAAATTATGACGGCCCTGGCATTCATGCACTTCGCAGACAAAAACGTTGATATTGCGATTATCGAGACCGGCCTCGGCGGGAGATTAGACAGTACAAACGTCATCAAGCCAAAGGTTATAGGTATCACCAATATCAGTATAGACCATCGAGACCAATTAGGCAGTACTATCGACAGCATTGCCGTGGAGAAAGCGGGAATCCTCAAGCGCGGTGTCCCGGCGGTAAGCGTCCAACAAGAACCGGCGGCTATGAAGGCCCTGACAAAACAGGCAAACTCCGTTAAGGCACCACTCAGCGTGACCGGTCAAGATATAGACTTCTCTTATAGGTTCGAATTCTCCCGCGAACACGGACCACATAACACAATCTGCGTGACAACGCCAACGAGCAGTTTCGAACACCTGCGTGTGCCGTTCCCCGGCGAACACCAGGCTATTAACTGCGGTCTGGCTTTGGCAATGCTCGATAAGCTGAAACTAAGCGGTTACAAAATCGATAATGAAAAAGCTATCAGCGGACTTCACCAGGTCAGCCTGCCCGGCCGAATGGAAATTATCCACGACGACCCAAGAATCATAATCGATGCAGCACACAACGCCGCGAGTATTCGGGCACTAATGCAGGCAATCGGCCAGCATGTTCCATACGATTCAATGGTAGTGGTTTTCGGATGCAATGCCGATAAGGACGTCCAGGGGATGATGCAGGAATTACAATACGGTGCCGATAAGGTAATCTTTACACGAAGCAATTCGCCCAGGGCAATGTATCCGCCCGACCTGATGGATATGTATACGGAGATTTGCAGTAAGATGTGCCAGTCCGCAATGACGTTAAAAGAGGCCTTGAGAGTGGCGGCAAGCGCGGTGAGCCGAGAAGACCTCATCTGTATAACCGGCAGCTTCTATTTAGTGGGCGAGGCAAAGGTAATGTTCCAGGGGGCGTAATCCGTCGCCCGCCGTTCGCATTCTGTATATCGTATAGTGTATTGCGTATTGCGCATAGAAAGGCGAGTGCAAGGCTTTAGGGGTATCAGGTAATCGGTAACTGGTTATTGGTTAAATCTGCCTTAGAGAGCACAGAGAAAGATATTGTCAGGGAAATTAAGGCAGGAAAATCGGCGAAAAAAGATTTCTTGCCTTTTCGTTACAATATGGTAAGATTGTGCCGGTCTGTTCAACTAACTGCTTCTACCGGCTTGATATGCTAAGTCTCAAAAGATGTATCGAGGTCATCCTCAAGCGGATGCCTTACAGCACTGAATGGTAATATGGGGAACAAGTGTATGGAATGGATTATCGACTATCTCAAAGAAGATAGTATTGTGTACGTGAAGATATTAACCCCTATTACAAACGTAGAGGAAATAAAACAAATTTGCTTAGGGATGGACTCGTTAGCACGTGAACATAACACACACAGGTACATCATCGACCATCGGGGCGTGAATGTTTCAATGTCTGTATTGGACATCGATGAAGTGCCGGGTATCCTCAAAGAAATTGAGGCTGATTTTAAAGGCAAAATAGGCATCCTGATAGATTATTCTGCGCCCAAAAAGAATCTATTCAAGTTCTTAAAAAACATCTTAAACCTCGTATCAATGCAAATGGAGCTTTTCTACGATAAAGACGATGCAATCGCCTGGCTAAAATCGGATTAGCGGCAGCTGCCAAAGGAGGTTGTACTCAATATCATCAATGTCGGGGAAATTTAGACAAGCGAAGCGAATATAATTTATGGGGATTGTATACTTCGCAAACCCAAACTGGTAGGATTTCCAAAATAAAACCTCTAATGAGACCACATTTTTTGGTCGAAAATAACACAATATGAAACTTGACTTCCATCTAAAATCTTGGTATAATCCCCTCAAGCGTAGGAGGAAAGTATGAGCCGGAAGCAGGGGAAATCCAGAAAAAATGGCATAAAGGCCGATAAAACAAGCCAAAAAGCGTTTAAAATAACAGCTAACGTGAAGACATCAGTCCTTCAAACTCTCAGGGAGCTTAGGGCGGGGAAGGATGTCGAAATTTCACAACATTCTTGATGCCTCTACATTAGCAAAAAAATACCGCCGGGAAACTGGTTGGGACGTTGTTCAATCCATTTTTCGCAGGAAAGATTGTACATTACACGCGCTTAATATCACCATACCTGAAGTTGTAGGCGTGTTTGTGAGGTGGCAGTTGGAAGGCCAAATTCAAGAAGGGGATTGGGAGGAACTAAAGAATCTATTCATTAGTGATATTAACAATTATCAAATAGTAATTCATAATATCACGCACAGAAATATAATAGAAACAGATGATGTTTGGAAAACATCAATGCCTATCAAGCCTACTCGATTACGAGATGAGGAAACAATCAAATGCCCGGAGTGCAACAACGAAATATCGCTTTCCAGAAGAAAACCGCGAATTGGGCCAGTGGATGTAATGGTCTTAAGTGCTGGTTTGGAGCTTAAGAAAATTTATGATTACGGCAATGTATATTTGTTCACCTCAGACAGTCATATGTTGAAAGTGGCCAATAGATTAAAAATAAAAACTTGCGACCCCGAAGATGTTACAGAATTACCTTTTTAGTCATCTTTTTGTTTTTTTTCGTTTCTTTCTCTTAGGTTTTTTCTTTTTGAGAGGGGGAGTGGATAGCATAGCCCTAAGAACATCATCAGAATTTATCTGGTCTTGATTTTTACTTTTTTTCGCCTTGTTCATTTAAGTCATCAAAATCCATTTGATATTCTATGTCAGGCTTACAGATTTTTATTTTTTGCTTAATAGCTTTGTCTTTCAAGTTTAATAAATAGTCATCAAATGTATGTAGGGTTGGTATATTATGCAAAAGTGCTGTAGCTAAGTGTATAGAGTCTTTTGGTTGCAATGCTTGATGTTTCCACATTAGGTTTCTCGCTCTGATTCCAACTTCTCTATCAACGTTACGAATATAAATAAAAGAGTTGGAAAAGAATTTCTGTATTGTAGTTTCAACATTCTTTTTCAGTTTTGGCTTGCCCTTCATTCTTATTACTTCAATGAATGTCATCGCAGACGTTACAATAATCAAGTCCCCCTCTTCGGCTTTCTTGATTGTGCCTTGACATAAGCTAACTTTATCTTGTTCGTTATTAAGAAGGCCGAGAAAGCAGCAAGAATCCCAATATACTATTTGTTTAGCCATTGGACTAAGAGTACAGACCTATTATATCCTTAAACTTGGGCAATTTATCGTCTTTAGGAAAAGCGGCAACTTTTTCAATCTCTATGTTTTTTGGGATACCACCTTTCTTATAGCTGATTAAGCCATAAGCAGACACACGCTGTCTAAGTGCCTTAATAACATCATTGTATATTTCGTCTCCGAAGAAACACTTTATCCTGTTACGGCTTAACATTTCGTCTATCTCAAAGTTTAATCGCCCTCTTAGCTCCAAGGCCAACAAATAGCCATCAATCGTTCCGTAGGCTCTGGTTGGGGTTTGAAGTAATTCGTCTATATACGCAACACTTGATGGAGATATATCATAAGGTTTTCCATTGGTTTGTATGCGCAAGTGTTCTATTCCTTGTTCACCAAGGCCAACTATATTCCCTAATGTAAATAGTTTTTTTAAAGTATTATCAGAAAAATGTGGAGGCTTTTTCCCACGCCTTTTGCTAATAGACTGAAGGCCTCTATCTATTGCTTGCACAGTATCAGTAGCCACTTTTGTAGAAATATCAATAGGTTCAGCAGTGGCGCATAATCCAATACTACCTTTTTCTACTGAAACTATCCAATCAATAGCCTTTCGTTTCCCTGCCACATCCGCAGCAACATCGTTGATAATATCAAAAAAAGTTTTTACACTATGAGTAAATTTGCCAGCGGTAATTCTTGGGCCACCAATTATAAATTTGATTGTATTATTGTGTTTGGCCATTGTTAAACCGCCCTTTTCTTGTATGAGTCCCGGTATAACAACCTTTTACCCTCAACTCCATTTAGTAACATAAAGGCTACCACCCCGTCATTCTGCTTTCTCATATTATATCTAAAATTAAATTCTTGTAAATACCGATGTAAGTGTTTATCGCTAACGTGATGAAACACGCCGGTTATTCCACGTTTTAATAAGCTAAAATATCCCTCAATGGTATTTGTATGCACTTGCCCTCTAACGTACTCTCCGTAGCTGTGTCTAATGACCTTACGCTGAAAATCTTTTCTTATCGGCTTATAGGATTTGAAATCATCTGTCATTAATACAGCTTTTTTATCGACATTTTTTACTATAAAACTTTTGATGTTTTTTCCAGTTACCTTTTTTATTGTTTTGCTTCTCACTTCGCCATTACGAGACACTAAGGCGACAACCGGAGTCTTGTTTCTTGCTCCGCGTCCACGCTTGCCTCTGGCCCTGCCGCCGATGTACGTTTCGTCAACCTCAACCACTCCTTGCAGTTTTTTTTGCGGTCCAGTTCGGGCCATTGCATATCTAATCCTATGTGCCATAAACCAAGCAGATTTATAAGTAACTCCCAGCATTCTATGTAACTGGTGTGCACTTATGCCCTTTTTGGAAGAACAGATAAAAGACACGGCCATTAGCCATTTATTCAAAGGTATATGGCTACCCTCAAATAAAGTGCCAACAGTTACGCTAAATTGTTTCCGACAGTCTTTACACTTATATACGCCTTTTCTCATAGGTCGTTTGGACTTGGTTTTGGAATTTAACTTATAAGCTGCCATACTGCCACAATGAGGACAGGCTGGGCCTAACGGCCAGCGCAAGCTTTCTAAATAATCTCTGGCTTGGTCAGCATCTAATCTGGCAATGTCAGTAAATTTCTTCATAGGCATAATTATACTCCTCGTTATTTGAAATGTTCAACCTCTAATATAACTATACCTCATAGGTCTGGGTTTGTCAAGTATATAATTGCCTAATTTATTCCTTCGACAGTTCGACTCTTTCGACGGTTAGACCGAGGGCTTCGACTGAGCTCAGCCGAATTTCCTCACAGCAGGCTCCGCTCACTCCCATGGACTTTGCGCCCAAGGACTCCGCCGTAAAGGCGTCCCCTACTGGACATACGCAAAGCAAATATTGACTATTTTACAGAGCGGATGAGGAACGGAGTTAAGCGGTCCCGAACAATGATGGATTAGGAGCCCTGATTAATTGCAATTATTGGCCTTTTTATCGGTCTATGTCCACGCCCAGCGCTTTAAGGGGCCGATTACGCAATCCATACTAATTGCGGAAAACATCAAATAATCTAACTCTATGTTCATCCAAGAGAAATGAAAAATGTGGATGAATCCATCAAATCAGGCATTTAATCCCAACTAACCGTAACCGCCAGCCCCACAAAAGCAATTTATAGTACTACAAAAAGGATTTTTGCGTCATTTATCCGCCTTGCTTCCCCCACAGGCAGGCCCGTGGATATTGGTAAAAATTCAAAAAAAAAGCTTTTTTCAATTGATTTGCGTCTCAATGCCGATAAACTTTTTACATAACATGGATTAAGCACAGTCCATTTATTAAGATATACGGAAAAGGAAAGTGTGCCAGTTGCACAGGGAGTAGAGTGTTTGTACTCGTGAGGTTTTATCGCAAAGTCTGAGTAAATTGAAGTTTTTTAAGGAGAAAGAACTATGAAGCACACAAGGAATTTATTAATCCTGGCATCAGTCCTTGGAATCGTAATCATTTCAAATGCCCCGGCACAGCCGGCACAGGAAGCACAGGAAGGGAATTGCTTTTCCGATCTCACCGCACCGATCAAAGGAACAATAGGGTATACATTTATTACCGACTATATGTTCCGCGGCCTGAATATGAGTGATATCCTGGGCGGCAATGTTGGTCGTGGCAACCACGAACTTTCCTACGGACTAAATCTGGACCTTGCAGAGATGGGGTACGAGGACGTAGGTGAGCTTGGACTCAATGTAAAACACGCGTTGATGATTGCCTACATAAATACAACTGCGAATTTAGCACTAACCGACATATCGTTAAGCCTGACGCGGCCGTTGCAGTTGCTCGAAGAGTTCGATGGAACAATGAAGTTCGAGTGGCGAACCTACAAGTGGCAAAATCAAAATACCTACACGGGTGGTAATGAGCGAACACAGGAAATTGCGTTATCTCTGGCTTTTAAGGATGGAGCAATTATTGAGGCGCTGACGGGCAAAGATATGGGTGAGAATGTTTTAAATCCCACGATCAAGTGGATTATTGACTACGACCTTGCTGATGGAGGACAACTGTGGCAGTTCGGTATCTCTCATCCTGTAGACATGGCCGAGTATATGCCCGAGCTTTCCGGTATAATGCTCAAGCCCAGTTTGACTATCGCCGTCGATAACCGTTACTACGGTTCGTACATTAAGAACCTGACAAACGGCGCAGTGGCCACTTCAGATGTGACGAAATTTGCATATATGGATTGGGGCGTTAGTGCCGGTGCAGACCTGACCGAGACGATAGGCTTGAATTGCGGGAAATTAGGTATCCAGGGCGGAATTGGTTTTGTTCAAGCTTTAGAGAAGCTGGCGGATTCAGTTCTTAACGACAACTTATACAGCTACGTCAGTCTCGTCTACGAATGGTAACTGATGCATTGCGAAAATTGAAAGGCCGGTCCATTAAAAAGGGCCGGCCTTTTCCTTTTCCACGAGGCGGTCTTTAGCAAGATTCAATCCTTTCAGAAACAAACATATATTTAAACCGGCTTTTTATCCAGGCCCAGTGTAAAACGATGTGCACAATCATCAAAGCAACAAAAGCTACAGCCAGATAAAAGTGAATATCCCCCCATTGATGCCGGCTTATAGAAAAAAGAGTCTTAATATGTTCCCTTCCTGTTCCGTCGTGCAGAAGCCGGCCGCGGCCACCTGTGCCCGGCGGAAGGACAAACCTGATAATCCAACCCGTGACAGCTAAAGCAACCAATACGATAAAACTAATAAAATCGACAACAAAATTTACAGTATTGCGGCTTATAATGTTTGCCTTTCCATTTTTCCTTAATTAACAAGTCGGATTTAATTCTTCCTTCTGAATATTGTAACTGAAAGGATTTTAGGTGCAAGGTGCAATTGATTTGCTAATGATACGATTAACGTATCATTTTTTAAACGGGCATTTACTTTGCTTTTATTCGCGGCGGTATCGAAGCGGGAGCAACCCGTTAAAATCGCTGTTATCACAATTAGAGGTAGTATTTTATTATTCATTTTAAGTTAACATAATAATACACAACAAGATAACAACAATATACAACACTTTACGCCTGAGGCGTATAAATTTGTCAGCAAGTTAGTTTAGGGGAAATAAAACGTCAAAATAGAAACAGCAGACAAACAATTGATTATTGATGAATGATTATTGATAATTTTTTAGAATGCCCCCCGTCGCGGGTGACGGTGGCAAACGAAAAGATTATCTTTTTTTGCCTGCCCGGTGGGCGTACTGGAAGAATCGCTTGCGCAGCAGTTTAGTAATGGGTCCGGGGCTGCCGTCCCCAATAACTCGGCCGTCTATCTCAATCACACCAATGACCTCAGCGGCGGTACCGGTTAGGAAAAACTCATCGCAAACATATAAATCAAATCGCGTCAGGTCCTTTTCTACAACCTGCAACTTTTCCTTTTTTGCCAAACTAATGACCACGCTGCGAGTAACGCCCTCCAGCGAGCCGGATTCAACCGGAGGCGTAAGAATTACATCGTCCCTGACAATGAATACATTGTCGCCGGTTGCCTCGGCAACGTAGCCTTCATGATTGTACATTATCGCTTCCGGCACGTTGTTATCGAGGGCCTCGATTTTGGCGAGTATGTTATTGAGGTAATTCAAACTCTTTGCCTGCGGAGGAATCGCAAGGGGGTGATTGCGCACGGTGGTCGCACTTATTACGGTAAGACCCTTCTCATAGAGCTCTTCCGGATAAAGCTGAATGTTGTCTGCAATGATAAAAATCTGGCTTCCCTCACATTCAAAGGGATTCAGGCCAAGTGTTCCGATTCCGCGGGTAACAACGAGACGAATGTAACCATCAATAATCCCATTGGCGCGGACGGTTTCCTTCGTGGCCTTCGCGAGATTAGCTTTGTCCACCTGAATAACCAGACGAATCACCTTTGCGGACCGATAGAGCCTCTCGATGTGAGCATCCAGCTCAAAAATCCTGCGATTGTAAACGCGGATTCCCTCAAAGACCCCGTCACCATAGAGCAGGCCGTGGTCAAAGACAGATATCTTCGCCTCAGCTTCGTCTATAAGTTTGCCGCTAAGCCATATTTTCAATGCCATAAAAATCTCCGTATCAACGGGTTCTCGAAATTACATATTATACACTCAACGGTCAGACGACTTTGCCGTCAACGAGCCGTACAATTCGGCTGGCACGCTTGGCAACCTGCTGGTCGTGACTTACCATAACAATAGTCTGGCCGGAACGATTGAGTCTCTCAAGCCCATCCAGAATACCATTTCCTGTCACAGAGTCAAGGTTTCCTGTCGGCTCATCGGCCAAAATCAGGCTCGGCCGATTTACCAAAGCCCGGGCAATGGCCACACGCTGGCGCTCGCCGCCGGAAAGCTGAAATGGCTTGTGCCGGCTCCTCTGCGACAATCCGAGCGATTCCAGTAACTCATTTCCATGTTTTTTGGCCTGCCTGCGGTACCTTAGCCAGCCGAACACACTAAGGCCGGCCATTACCGGCAAAACGACGTTTTCCAGCACATTTAATTCGTCCAACAAATGATAGAACTGAAAAACAAATCCTACCGTCTTGTTGCGAAAATAGTTTACTTCACGACTGCTTAACCTTGCCAGGTCCTTTCCCCGGAAACTGACCCTGCCTTTATCGGGCTTATCAAGGCCGCCAAGGATGTGCAATAGCGTACTCTTTCCACTTCCCGAGGCCCCGACAACCGCCACAAACTCACCGGCTCTGACGGAAAAATCAACACCTTTAAGCACCTCAAGTCGGGTTGCCCCAACGGAGTAAGATTTAAACAAGCTGTTGGCCTGCAATATGACGCCGTTAGCGGTCTGACCGACTGACTGATTGTTTACCATTTTCCGGGCCCGATTATAACTGACTTACCTGTAAAGTCTCTATAGGCCTGCGTCTTGCCGCCTGAATACTTGGCACGAGGGCACCAATCAAGCACGCGGCAATGCCTGCGACTATTATACCGCTGAAAAGCTTCATCTCTATCTGGTTGGGGATTTTCCCTATCGGGTAAATTAACTGGTCCCACAACCGAAATTTGAAATGCTCAAAAAGCCATGCCTCGATGCTGTTTATATGGACGAGAAACTGCCAGCCGCCGAGAGCACCAATTCCTGAGCCGAAGAGGCCCACTATAAATCCAAAACCAAGAAATACCACCGCTACATTGCCGCTCGAGACACCCACGCTTTTTAATATGCCGATGTCCTTGCTTTTGTGACTGACAACCATATAGACAACCACAAACACAATAAAAACCGCTATGAAGCCAATCAGCGTAAAAATAAAAAGCAACATTATCCTTTCGGTATCCAAAGCGGAAATGACATCTCTCTGATAATTCTTCCAGCCTTGTACTCTAACCTGAGCCAGCAGGTCGCTCTGCTCTCGGCCGGTGGTTTTCTTCATAAAATCATCCCATAATCCGGCGACTTTGTCACGGCCGAGCTGCGAATCGACGCCGGGCTTGAATTTTATGCGAATTTCATTTACGCGCTTCGGGCCGAGACCCATACCACAAAGGGCCTGCGCTTCCTCGAATGAGACATAGATAATATCCCTGTCGAACCGCCACAAACCAACAGGCGCCGTGTCAGTAACATAAAAGCTGCGGGTGTTAACAAGTCCCACGCCCGCCCTGGCCAAAGCGCCTTTTCCCGTCAGCGGCAGAGTAGTTATATCAAATGTTAGTTTCGGCAAAGTATCACCAATATCTGCATCGGACTTCCCGCCGGGAACCAGGTGCACCGAGACGCAGCCGGGCAAATTCGGCTTATGAGGTGATGTAAAAACCTCCGCGACATTTTGTCCGTGATACTTGAGCCATTGTCCGAAGCCGGTGACCCGGCTGTGCTTTACGGGGTCAATACCCATAAGCTGCCCCATCCAGTTAGAATACACCCGGCCAGTATGCGCCTTTACATTTACGAGGACAGGACTTTTTATGACCGGCGAGGCTGCCTGAACAAACTCAGAGTTATTAAGCCGGTCCAGGAATTCCTCATAATAAACAAAGCCTACCAAAGATTTGCTGCCCACAACACAATCACCAATGAAAGAATGATACTTGCTTTTAATATCACTTGTCAGGGCCGACAAAACCGTCATTACCACAATAACAACAAAAACACACAAAGCAACTGCAAGCACTGCAATCAGAGTGATGCGTTTTTTTATCAGATATCGAAACGGCAGAATAAATTTATACATCTTATTCGTATCTCAAAATGTCTATCGGCTTTGCTCCCATCGCCACAATCGAAGGTATCAAAGCGCCCAGCGCGCTAGCAGCGACGGCGGCCAAAATAATCCAGCAACTCCAGGACCAATCCACCTTGTCCGGAATCTTATCAAAAATGTAAACGCTGCTTCGCCAAAGCTTAAGGCCGAAAATAATCCTTATCCAGTTCTCAAACACATTTATATTTGTGATAACAATATATCCCAGTAAAGCTCCGAGCGCTGAGCCAACAATACCGATACAGATACCAAAACCCAGGAAGATAGAAACTACGGAGCCGTTACTTGCGCCGCAGCTTTTTATTATCGCAATATCCTTCTGCTTTGTAATAACAATCATATAGAATATACAAAAGACCAGCAGCACACCCACCGAACATATTACGCCAAGTATTAACATCAACACTCTCATCTGCTTGCGGATAACTTCCAGCCCCATTTCTCTGTTGTGGCGGGCAGTGTAAATAGCTGTGTGCTTAATTTTTTCCTTCTGCCAGCCGAGCTTCTCTTCGGCAAAATCGCTCCAAACCACCTGAACTTGCCGCATCATTTTCTCCGTATCGGCCGAGCGTGATAGTCTGAGGCCAATCGCATTGACCAACACCACTCTCTCTTCAGGATGTAGAATTTTACTTATATCTCCAAGCGACAGATATAAAAGCTGGTCATACCAATAATTGCCCGTAAAAAAAATGTCAGCAATCCGGAGCCTCGTAGTAATTCGTTTAAAATCCGTTGTTGCCTGGTCCTGGGCCACATTCAAGTCCTCCGGCAATCCCTCAGAGTTCTCGAGCGTCCAGCTACCGGTGGTAAGCACAACAGGCTGACCTATCATTTTCTTAACAGCTTCGAAATCATATTCGTCCGTCTGCTCGTCCGGCTCAGCTAAAAGACCGACCCCCACCCACGCACCAGTATCATTTGGATAACCGGTTACCTCAAAGCTGGGAGCCTTTCTAAAAGCGCTCGCTCTAAGTAGTGAGCCGGTCAAATCCGAAAGTTTTGCGCCACGAACAGGTTCGATGCCTCCATAAAATACCGGCCGAACGTTACCTTTGCCCAGATGTAAAAGACCTCCACTGCCCCATCGAAATGCGGACGCGGCCTGTGCCCCCGGAAGTCGTTCGAGCCTGTCCAAAAGCAACTCATAGCCTTCAATAAGCTCGCCTGGATATATCACAATATCGCCATCAAGCAATGCGGAAGTTCTTTCAACGGCTTCGATAAAGCCGTTAAACAGGCTGGAAACAACTATTAAAAGAGCGCAGGACAAAGCAACGGCGGCAATACTTAAAAGAACAATCTTTTTCTTCCGCAGGTACTGTACCCACAAGAACAACGATAAATGATTTAAAGATCTCCAGAAACAAATAACAAAAAAAATATCGCTTAATAACACTTTAAGACTTTTGTTTGTCCGATATACAAAATATGAGACTAATCCGACTATATATAAAGCTGCATGTGTACTACTTTTTGAACCTAAAGCAAAAAATATAATAAGGTTTACGATCCAAAAAACACAAACAAGAAGCTTAGACGATGTTTTCGAAAGAGGTCTCCGAATCAAAAAATATCTTATCAAAATGACAGGCAGTAGTCCAATAAACCACGTTAAAACAATTGAATAAATCAGCGATAGAACAATTAGAATTACACTTTGCGACCAAAAATCTTCCATCAAGAGTCCTTTTCGTAATCTGCTTACTTGGGCTTCGATAGCGGAAGTAACACCATCTTTCTTTTGCCAAGATATCGCAGCAACAAAAACATTTTCAGCATCCCATACCCGCTTTTCTATTTATAAAGATCGAAAAGCTAACAAGTTATATATTTTTGTTTAGCGTTTGCTGTACTCGTTTCGTTCATCGTCTTTCAGTTGCGTTCTGGATTTGCGTTCACTAAACTTATCCCACGAAATTGCCAAATTATAACACTGCCTGCTAATCTTGTCGTATGTATCTATTAGTCTTTCACATATTTTGCCATTGACCAGAGAAGAATATATATATCCTTGGCCTGGGCTAAAGAAACCATCGTTTCATTAGACTCTGTCATTGCGTCATCCAAGTATTTCTGGAATCCTTTCTTCTGATGCCTTTTGGAGTGACCCTCTGCTATCAAACGAGGAATGGCTTTGGTTGAACGCCTAAGCTGGTCAACCAAATTGTATTTCTCCTCAAATGGTAGCCTCGGTAAAATATGCTTGAATGTGTCAAGCATTGCTTGATAAGCAGTTTGATAAACCTTTAAATCATGAAAACTTCTGATAGGTTTCTTGTATTCCATAACGTTTTACGTTCGACGCAACCGATACGAGTCGCGTAACCACAAACATCAAACGCAACCTTTATTTGCTTACCTGCTGCATTAATTTTCCCTTCGTGCCATATTTTATGGTTATTCCCCAAACGGTCTCAGCAGCGGAAAAAGCACGACGTCTCGAATACTCGTGGCGCCGGTAAGCACCATAACCAGCCTGTCGATACCTATGCCGAGACCGCCGGCCGGCGGCATACCATATTTAAGCGCCATTATAAAATCCTCGTCCATCACAGCTTCGGTCTCTTCTTGGCCGCGAAGCTGAATAAGTAAATTCTCGTACTGCAGCTCCGGGTCATTTAGCTCGGTGTAGGCATTGGCCAATTCCATCTTTGCTATGTACAACTCGAATCGCTCGGCATATTTCGGCTCATCCTTTTTACGCTTAGTCAGCGGGCAAAGCCGGGCCGGGTAATCAATCACGAAGGTCGGGTCAATTAAATTATGCTCAACAGTGGCTTCAAACAACTCAATGATGACAACCTGATCGTCCATTTTTGCCTCTTCAAGCCCGATTTCTCCGGCCTTACGGCGAACAGAAGTTATCTCGTCTATATCACAACCGCTGTATTCCTTAAGCAGCTCGGCAAAGCTTGTCCGTCGCCAGGGCCGGGCGTAATTGACCTTAATATCACCAAACTGGACGCTTTGAGCCCGGCAGTACTTTGCAACAAGAGCAGAAATTAATTCCTCGGTCAAATCCATCATAATGTTGTAGTCGGCATAGGCCTGATATGCCTCGAGCATAGTGAATTCAGGATTGTGCTTCGTGCTTAAACCTTCGTTGCGGAAATTGCGATTTATCTCGAATACCTTTTCCATCCCACCGACAAGCAGCCGTTTTAGATATAACTCCGGCGCAATACGCAGGTATAAATCCATATCGAGCGCGTTATGATGTGTCATAAATGGTCTTGCCGCCGCCCCGCCGGCTATCGCCTGCATCATCGGAGTTTCAACTTCCATAAAACCCTTAGCCGTCAGAAACTCGCGAATACTCTCAAGGATAGCCACCCGCTGCTTGAACAGCTTCATCACATCGGGATTTACCCACAGGTCGACATAACGCCTCCGATAGCGTAAATCTACATCGCTTAGACCATGCCATTTTTCCGGCGGAGGCATCAACGATTTGGCAAGTAACGTTACGCTTTCTGTCCAGATGGTGATTTCACCTGTTTTAGTCTTTCCTAACTTGCCCTGTGCCCCGATTATATCCCCAAGTTCCAAAAGTTTTACGAATTGCCAGTCCTTCTCAAGAAGGCTTTTGCTTAAACCCAGCTGAATCGTACCGGTCGAATCTCGCAAAGTTATAAATATGAGTTTACCGATGTCTCTTAGAAGCACAATTCTGCCGGCACAGCGTGCCCGTTGATTATCCAGCGTATCGTTAAACTTTGCACAAATATCTGCGGTCGCCTCAGCCTCGTCAAACCTGCCGCCGTAGGGCTCAAATCCCAATTTCCTGATACTCTCCAGCTTGTTATATCGCTGTAGCTGTAATCCCTTAAGAGGCAGGTTACTTCCGCTTTTCTCCGGGGCCAATGTCAGCTCCTCTTGTCAATTACTGAAAATATTTGTAAAAAGTCCTTTGTCGGTATCCTGTGTCGCGTTGCTAATTTCATATTCAATAAGCTTGGCCCTTGCAATTAAATTCGCAATCGCCAATTGTGAGTCTGCTTCGAGCACCTGCTCAATAGTAGATTTGCTCAGAGGAGCGGCCTCGTTGTCATGGTCGGCTTTAACCAATATATCGTTATCTCTTTGTACCTCAAACATCTTTTGCAGCTCGTCGGTCCTAATCTCAACTTCCACATCGGGCGAAATACCCCAGTCTTGCGTTTCATTCTTTTTCGCTTCATCGCGACTTGCCACTCGCTGACCGGAGGGTAAATGATAATACGCGGTCGTATATTTCAATTGCGAACCGCCCCCGGGATAGTCGATTATCGTCTGCACACTGCCCTTGCCATGAGTCCTGGTTCCAACCAGGACCCCTCTTTTGTGCACGGGGTCCTGCAGGGCACCGGCAACTATTTCAGATGCGCTGGCCGACTGCTCATTTATCAGAATAATAAGCGGGTAATCCGGATGAGTGCTCTTTTTGTGTGCCGACTCCCAGACCGGCACTCCATAACGCGGACGCGTGCTGACTATAATCCCCTCGGCAAGAAACTTATCACTTACATCAACCGCACTTGCAAGATGCCCACCCGTATTAAACCGCAGGTCCAGAATCAACGCCCTTAAACCTTCCGCCTCAAGCTGTTTAACCACATCTTCCAGGTCGTCAGCGGTCTTTTCCACAAAGCTCATAATACGGACATAACCAATCATTCTTTCGCGGTCAATAAAGTACCGCCATTGTCCCTTCGCAGTCCTTTGCCATCCACGAATCGTAGGAACAATTATTTTATCACGCACAATAGTCACCTCACTATTCTCTTCCTGGCCGGGATGTCTTATAGTAAGTGTAACCGTTGTCCCCTTCGGGCCGGTGATTTTGCGAACTGCACAGTGAAGCGACATGTTTTCAGTGCTAAGCCCATCAACCTCTTCTATTATATCGCCGGCATCAAGGCCTGAGTGATAAGCCGGCGTATCAGGCAACAAACTTATAGCCTTTAACTGGCCGGACTCTTTACGAATTTCTATGCCGATACCGCTGAATTCGTGCGTCATATCCTTCTGGAAACCCTTGACCCGATACGGCCAAATCAGGTTAGTATGCGGGTCCACAGCCTCGAGAGCAGCATCTGTAAAGTGAGAAATTATTACCTCCTCCGGCAACGCGATTGTCACAATATTAAGGCTCAAAACCTTATTAAAAATACTAATGAACTTATCTTTGCTTATCCCTAATACAGAGCTCCGAACCTCGTCAGCAATGGTCTGAAGCGACGCCAGCCAGGCTGAAACAGCCTGCGGGTTTGGCTGTGTTAAATCAGACTCAACAAAAGTATCGTCAAATAACAACAGCTCACCCATCAGCTCGCACCGACGCAGCGCTTTTAAGGCCATTGCACTATAATCCAGCATCGCCACATACGAAATATCAAGAACACGCAACGTACGGATAAACATACTTCTGCTGATACTATCATGCCGCTGCCGGCGTGTCTCACAGGGACTATCCTGAAGAGAGGTTTTTATAAGTAACCTTTCGAGAAGCTCGTCGGCATTGTCGGAATAATCACTGTTCTTTTCAAAAATTTGGCTGAGCAGAGAATAACACTCCGTATATGCCTTGCTCCATTGGCCTTGCGCCTTATATTCATCCGCCCGCTCAATTGCTTCTTCGATACACTTTTTTACAAACGGCATATTGAAAAACTGCTCTTCGGCCCCCGGCGGAATAAGTTTAGATGCCTTTGCAATAACCACAAGTGCAGCGGTGATATCATTAGCCTCATTTGTTTCCGGTGCATCACGAAACTCATTAAATTTTTCCATCTGCTCTTCGTAGGCACCCTGACGGGCAATAAGACGCCGTTCTTCAATGAGTCGATATCGCCTTACAATATCGCTAAGGCGGTCGAGCCACCCTCTTTCGGTCGGATTGGCCTTCCTAAGCCTTTGGTCTGCATAGTCAAAATCCCCCTTGAAAAGGTCCAAACAAACAGACTTGGCAACTGCACTTTCACTGAGCTGACGTTCAATGAACCCTTCCTCGACAACAGACTCATCTGCCGAGGGCTCAGGTGTTTCCACAGGCACAGACTGCCCAATGGAGCTATCCACCGTCGTTACAGCCTCGGCAGATGGGCGACCTAAAGGCTCCGAGACCCTGGTCCCAACATCATCACAGCCGAAGATTATAAGAAAAAGACCAAACAGCCAAATCCCAAAAATCAAACTTTTTCTCTTATCCATTCGCACAGAATATCCTTAAAAAGACAGAAGGAAAAAACATTTGCCTTCAGCCCAAGCAGGCCGGGCTTGCTTCATTCTCCCGTCGTTACAAACACTCGGCAGCCTTGCCGGCACAACCAAGGACATTAAGCTTGCGTTTGACCATCAGCATAATCGCTTCTCTGCCCGGGCCCAGGTACTTACGGGGGTCGAACTCGGCGGGTTTCTCGGCAAAAACCTGCCTGATTTTGGCCGTCAGTGCCATCCGCAAATCCGTGTCGATATTAACCTTGCAAACCGCCATCTTCGCAGCCTTGCTGATTGCCTCTTCCGGCACACCCATCGCGTCAGGCATATCGCCGCCATATTTGTTAATCAAGTCCTTGAATTCCTTCAAGACGCTGCTGGAGCCATGCATAACCAGTGGGAAACCCGGAAGTCTGTGGGCGATCTCCTCTATAACATCAAATGCAAGCTTCGGTTCGGCCTTGAATTTATAGGCCCCGTGGCTTGTCCCGCATGCGACGGCAAGTGAGTCACATCCGGTTTTTTCCACAAATTCAACGGCCTGGTTCGGGTCCGTAAGGTGCTTCGAAATATCATCCGTAGAGACTCCAACCACATCTTCTTCTATACCGCCCAATTGCCCCAGTTCCGCCTCGACAACCACGTTGCGCTCGTGAGCATAATCAACAACCTTTTTCGCCAGGGCAATGTTCTCTTCGAACGGAAGCTTCGAGGCATCAATCATCACGGACGTGAAACCCTCGTCAACACACTGCTTGCATACCTCAAATGTATCGCCGTGGTCCAGATGTATCGCCACCGGAATATCGGGATTCTCTGCAACTGCCACGTCGATTATCGCCCGCAGATAACTCATATTAGCATACTTCCTGGCACCTCGTGAAATCTGCAGAATAAGTGGTGCCTTCTCCTCGGCAACCGCAGCGACAATACCCTGGGTTATCTCCATATTGTTCACGTTAAACGCACCAACCGCATAGCCGTTTTTAAGGGCCATCTCAAACATTTTCTTCGTATCAACCAATGCCATTGAAAACACTCCTTAATATAGATAATTTGTAACCAGTAACTTTTTTCCTGAAAACAACAACCACCAGTTAAATAACGCCTATACTATTTAATCATAACTTCCCGTTCCTCCCAATCCGACGAATCTACGTGAGCCGATAGCCAACTCGGATACTCCCTCCGGCCATATACTAAAAACTATGGCGTTCCTGTCAAGTGACTCGTCGGCAGTAAACCTCAGACCCCAATAAATTCTGTGATACCGCCTTATAAGGGTAACGTCGGTGCGAAGGTTCACGCCGTAATCAAAATCATATTCCTGCGCAAAGACAATTGTATATCTCGGGTCAAGTTTATATGCGGCCGCGAAGGTAACGGCGTTTGAGCCTTCTTCATCCAAAACCTCGACCCTTCTCAAATACCTGCTGCCGATATAGTAGCTCAAATTCGGCCAGCGATAACGGGCAAAACCCACGTTGGCCTGCTGCACGACGCCGCTCTGCATATCGAAATTTATATCGCCGAGAACAGCCGTTGTATCACTCATCCGCCACATATAATCTGCCGCAAAATAATTGCGTCTTGGGCCGAATAAATCTGAATTTCTCCTGATATACATCGGTATGAAAGGTGAATTCCAAATAAATCTGTCGGGCCCGGCGGTCTCCTCACCGGTATCATTCACCCACGTAACCTCCGTATTCAGCCGCATCCAATCAACCACACGCTGACTGCCTTCGGGTCCTCGCTTAGTCTGCCAGCGCTGCAGGAGCGATAAGCTGACCGTATCCCTCTGCTCGGCAACTGAGTCGTTTTCGAAGTAAAACACCGCTTCGAGTTTAGGCTCAATTATGTGCCTGATTCCATCTATATCCCAAAGGCGCGAATTGACATCGGGATACACTTTCCAGTACTGACTTGAAAATCGAAGACCCGCCTCTCCCATCCAAACAGTTTTCTCCGGCTGGGCCGTATCGCCGCCAAGCTCGCTAAGAAAACCAAGCTGGTCTTCATAGGCAACGGTGCCGGCAATGAAAGGCACGAGCTTCGAATTTCCAACATTCATAGGCATATCAAGCTCATTTCGCGTCGTCATAAAGGTAAAGAAATCCTGGGGTGTCGTCATCGAGCTATCGCTACTAAGACGCTGTCGCATGCGACTAATTTGATTGTCACTATAGAAAGTGAACTTGTCATCAAAAAGAGACTGGCCGGTAAGGTGATATTCCGCGCTCGGCAACTCCTCGAGATAGTCAACGAAATTAGTGATACGCCATTTACCGAGTAATGAAAGTGCCCAGTTGTCCTCAAGACGCTTCAAATGAACAATTGTTTCCTGCTCCTTGCCGACATTAAACTCACCCCTGTAAAACGATTCGAGAAAATTTCTGTCGGATATGTAACTGCTCTCAAGAGTCAATTGCCAGTTGTGAGGCAGAAAATGCCTGTGTTGAAATCTGATGCGGCCGCGAAGTTTCCGTGGGGGCTCAAGGTCCTTCCGCGCGCTCGTTCTTCCCAGGTCGTCCTCGCCTGTATCGTATATGACATAACCCTTGAGGTTACCGAAGTATTTCTCGGCACTGTAATCAATCCCAATCCCGGCTCCCGCACCGCGCTTGCCGAAATAATCAACAGCAAGCGTACTGTCGACACCTTCCGGCTCCCGCAGTCCCAGAAGGCGTGAGAGGTACCATCGCGACTCAACGCTCATTCCCCAGGTACTATCGTAGCTTGTGTGGACACTTTTCAACGGCACATCAGGCCGTTCGAGGTTGCTTCGCACATAAGGCCAGTAAAAAAATGTCAGGTCGCCAAGCTTCGATTCGAAATCGTATATTTGAGCATCATAACTGGCGTCTGAAAGCTGTTGCTCCTTTTCGTCGGCGCCGGTTGTATCCGTTATAATCACACTCGAGGCCTTAAGCGCAATCTGCGGCGCATAAAACTCGCTTGTGCTGAATGTAACATCCTCGGCGGCAAACTTGTTCTGCGCAAGCTGCCTGAGCCTTGCCGCACGAACGTATATCGGTATGCCGCGGGAAGTATCGAATGAACGCAACACAGCATCTACCACCAGCGCCTTCCTGCGCTGAAAATCGTAATAAAGCTCCTCGGCTCGAAGTGTTCTTGGGGCCTCGGTCATAACAATATCGCCCGCCAGATAAATCGCCTTTACAACTCCGCCGGCAAGCAATCTTTCACGCCCGGCCTGTTCGGTTCCTAAAGTTAGCTGCTCAGCAACATAAAATATCACAGCACTGTCGGCCTGAAGCTCGAGTAAATTACCACTTTCATCGAGCCTCTGCCATAAATGAAACCTGCCGACTACAGTCGCAACATCCGTTGCGTCCGGCAGCTTCGTCGATTCAATCCTGGGCTTGCTGCCGCCCACGCCGGCGATATTGACCGGATACTGAAACGCCGGTTTTATTTCTTCCGGAACCTTTGCAGGCTCGGGGACAGGTTTTCTCGGTGGGAAAAGTAACTCCAGAAGCCCCGGCTTTCGAACCTTTTCCTGCGGAGCCTTCGCATAAAGGTCCTGCCCAATGAAAAAAGCCGTGCTTTTATCTTCAGCAGCAAACAAGTCAGGTATGCCCACGAATAAAATTACCGCTATCCGGACAATTAGCAGCATTGTTTTTAAAAACAAAAGCCGATTTTCGCCGTGCCTTCCCCGCCGTCGGTTCGGCCAGCCCGGTTTATTTTTACGCATCCTTTCGAATCCTAAGCTCAATGAATTAACCCAATAATGACATATTTTTCAACGATTATAGCCGTTCAAGCCGTCAAATCCAGTTAAAAAACAACGCGAAATCCCCAACAAAATCATTTTTGCCTTTTATCCTTAATTTTGAACAATAAGAATGATGGCACTCAAACTTGATTTGCCGGGCCCACTGACGTAAATTATTAAAACTCTTATTGAAGGCTTTCAGGATGGCAAAGAGAAACTATTCGAAGTATCAGCAGGATGTAATCAGCAGATATTACGATAATATCCAGAGCATCGCTTTGCAGAAGCTGGGGGAGTTGTTAACCGAGCTTTATCTCGCAGAGGGCCCGACAAAAAAAGAACGACTCTGGCAAAGGGTAAAAAAGGCGATGCAGCAGCTAAAAGTGCCGCCGAAAATTATCGCGCATATTATGGCAAAAAGAGATATCGAGATTCTGGCCAAAAACCTGCAGGACTGGCTGAAGGCTTCCAGGAAAAAATAACCGTAAGGAGCCTTGAATACCAACTAAGCCGGCTTGATGTAAGTCTTATATAACCACAAAAAACCCAGCTTGGAGACAACCTCTGCAATAATCAGGCCGGCAGTGAAACTGAAGATTGCCTTAGGACCTTTGAGGTTGCAGGAAACAGAATAGGCCTTGTACATCAGCGCCACCATCCAGACTGTCATGCACAATACGACAACTAAAACCAAAGCGAAAGGCAATATATCCGCCTGATAAGACGCTCCAAGAGGACAGCTCGTAGAGCACTTATTTGAAATATACACGGAATACCTCTGGTAGCCCGGGGCGAGCGCGACAAGAGCAGTTATAATATGCGGCCAGCGTGCCAGTGCCTGTGTGCCGAACACATCTATTATTCGAAACGAGAACCGGCGCAACAACAAGCCGAAAAGAGTCAACACAACTGCAAGGGATAACCAATTGAGCAGTCCTTCTGCAATGAAAAACCACATTGATACGGCCAGGCCCGTATGCACGTCCAGCACGCCGTCGAAATGAGTGTTGCTGATTGAGCCGAGAACCGAGATAACAAGAAAAACAACCACGCCAAGAAATAGTGCCTTGCCGCCGGCTATAAACTGAAATGGATTAAACAACCACTGCCTTATTCGGGATTTACCCGCGTATTTCTCAACCGCTATTTCCTGATTCATTTTGTTCTTCCTTTCTTATCGAATTGTTATTATTTTTATCCAGCTCGTTCATTCGATTGATTATATCATCGATTCGATTACGAACCGTCGGATAGCTCAGGCCCATAAGTTTCGCCATTTCCTTAAGTGAGCCGCTTACCTTTACAAACTGCAGGACAAATTGCTGGTCGGATTCCGATAAGCTCGCAAGCGCAGGCAGCTCGTAGATGCCCTCAAGCTCCGTTTGGCAATTATCACACAATAGCCGTTTAACCTTCAATCGGCTGTTACAGCTCGGACATATCGTCGGTAGCTTTCTCATATAATAATTCCTTACTTCCTTAAGGAGTAAATAACGATTTTTAGTTCGTCCACAATTGCTGCGTCATTTTTAAAAACTCTGTCGGTCCAGAGGGACTTAACAAAACGCTGTAGCCTTTGCTTGTAGGTATGTAAACAACATTTATTTTGTTTGTTACAAACAGCAATGCCTTTTCACCATTATATAAGCCTGAACCAGCCGGCCGAATAACCCGGTAGACCGACGCCGTTTGTTCTCGCTACAGGACTGTAGTTTTGTTCAATCAGCAGGTTGACTATTTTTATACGCTCTTTATTTATAGAATCCCGTGGTACATCTCTGCCGTAAAGACAGCCCTTTATTTGCAATCCCTCATCAGCCACAACGAAACTGCCCCATCTGGCGGAATAACCGAAGTAACTAAAGAAGCCGCAAATAACTAAAACTATCGTCATAATCACAAAAAAGAAAAGCATCGGAATTGTCGATCGCCCCGGTTTTCTACAAAAATGAATTGCTATAGGAACCAGCGGCACTAAAGCCACAAGAATTATGCCCGCTATGGCTAAATATGTGGCAGTCGTTGCCGGTGCTATCGAAAACTCTTTATGCGTCATTATTTCCACTCCTTAAACATCTAAAGCGGTTATCCGCCAATCCTACCCAAAAACAATATTCAACTTATACTTAATAATATTAAACTATATTTTGATATTGTCAAGTAATAATTTAAAAAATCTGAAGTATATGCCTAACGCACAAGGAAAATATAGCAATTTATAGTAATAATTCCTCCATTACTATGTTTGTATAAGACTTTATAAAATTTTCTAAGTTTTTATTTGACTTTTACCGAAAATGATTACATAATGTAATCATGAGGATAATTACAAGGGCCAGGTTAAGGGAGTTCTGGCAAGAAAGTAGGACGGACGAGCCTTCTTTAAAATATTGGGATGAGATTACCAGTAAAGCAAAATGGGATAACCCAAATGACGTCCGAAAAACGTTTGGAAATGTAGATTCATATAAAAGTAAAAATAGGCTGGTTTATATCTTTAATGTTGGAGGCAATCGAGTAAGGTTAATATGTGATATAAATTTTAAGACACAAATAGTGTATATATTATTTGTGTTGTCTCATGATGACTATAGCAAAGATAGGTGGAAAAAATCGTTATAACCATTATGAAAGATAGGCTAATGATTACAAAGGAAATATCTGAAAAATGGAATAACTTAGGAATTCTTTTAAGACCAATCCACACAGAGGGTGATTACAACCGAGCCATTTCCATTCTTGATAAGCTTGTTGGTCGAACAGATTTAACTAAAGACCAAGAAGATTTTGTTGAAAGCCTTTCTGTTTTAGTAGAAGCATACGAAGAAAAACACGAACAAATAAAATGGGACAATAATCCAATAAAAACATTGCGATTTCTTTTAGAATTCAACAACATGAATGGTTCTGATTTAGGACGACTATTGGGTAACCGTTCTTTAGGCTCTCTGATTCTAACTGGGAAAAGAAATTTAAGCAAAAAACACATCAAAATTCTATCAGAGCGTTTTTTAGTAAACCCAAGTCTATTTTTATAATTGATACCATCTTTTGTCTATTTGTTCGTTGGTTTATAGTACATCAGCCGTTTGCCTTTTGCGTCTTTGATTGCGGTCAAAATACGTTCCCCATCGTCAACTTTACGCGTCATCCATCTAAATTCAAATTCACTCAAGTACCAACATAAATGTTTTTAACTACTGAGTGGAAGTAATATGGTCATTTATAGCGAGACCCGTCATGCAAGCAGGAGTGGATATAATCCCGACACAAATGTCGACGGAATAGTAAACCTGCTGGATTTTGCAATCCTGGCAGACCATTGGCTGGAAGGGGCTGCGCTATTATGAAATGCGTATGCATTTTCAGGATATGCCGATTTCAGGACGGCTAATAGCAGATAAGAGATTCTACTGCGTACTGCTGTAGCTTTGCCCGGCCATTTAATTCGGTAAGCTCGATAAGAAATACGATTCCCGCGACCTGGCCCCCTATTTTTTCGATAAGCCTCGCCGCGGCTTCCATAGTCCCGCCGGTCGCCAATAAATCGTCAACCATCAGGACCTTCGCTCCTGCTTCCACCGCGTCGGTATGAACCTGCAGTGTATCGGTACCGTATTCCAAATCGTAGGTGATACTCGCGGTTTGAAAGGGCAGTTTACCCTCTTTCCTGATTGGCACAAAACCTGCGCCGAGCCTCTCAGCAACCGCAGCTCCGAAAATAAAGCCCCTCGCTTCAACGGCTGCGACATACTGGATCCCCGCTTCCTGAAATGGTGCGGCCAGGGCATCTATTGATTCGGCGAAGGCCTTCGGTTGGGCCAATAAGGGGGTAATATCCCGAAATAAAATCCCTTTCTTGGGCCAATCGGGAATAGCCCGGATGAATTTGCTTAGTTCAACACTCTGCTCACCCATCCCTGCTCCTGTCTGCAGAGCCCGATACGGCCATAACTTCTATCCCTCGGTCATATGTTCGTAAAGCTTTGTCAGGGCATTGCGCTGGATTTGCCGGACCCTTTCGCGCGTCAGACCCAGCTTCCCGCCAATCTGCTTCAATGTCAGCGGCTCTTGCCCCTCGAGCCCAAACCGCAGGATTAAAACCTCTGACTCGCGAGGATCCATTTCCTTCAGCAAACCAAGGACCCGACCCTCTTCTTCATCGGTCAACATAGCCTGTTCGGGTCCGGTCACCTTATCATCACTTATGGTCTCGCCCAGGGTACGGTCCTCATCGAGTGAATTGCCACGAAATCTTGTAGTAACGGTTTTCACAATCTCACAAACCGCCTTGGCCTTTCTCAGCGAAAGATGCATCGCATCGGCCATCTCCTGGAGATTCGGTGTTCTGGCAAATTTTGCTTCTAATTCATTGGAAATATGACGCCATTGATAAATCAACTCCACCATATATGTGGGAATATGTATAGGCTGTGAGCCCGTAAGCAGCGCCCTTTTTATACTCTGCTTTATCCACCAGGCGGCGTAAGTGCTGAAACGTACTCCGTGATTCGGGTCAAAGCAATCAACGGCCTTGAGCAGACCGAGGTTCCCCTCCTCAATTAAATCAGCCAGACTAAGCCCTCTGCCAACATACTTTTTTGCAATATTCACCACAAGACGCAGATTACTTCTGACCATATGTTCTCTTGCCTGTGGGTCATTTTCATTGATAATCTGCCTGGCAAGCTGCTGCTCTTCTTCCCACGTCAGCAGAGGTGATTCATCAATCTCTTTGAGGTACTCTCTTATGTTTGCGTCAAAAGCTATAATCCGACTCCTATCTTGTCGATTTCGGCCCGTCCCACTGTTTTCACTGAACTCCCATTTTTCAACCTTATAAAACCAACTTGCGAGACGTCCTATTTATTATCGACCAGACTCTTAAAAATATTTAAATACTACGATTTTGAAGCTATAATCACAGCTATAGCGTCTAATTTACAGGATTTGGGATTCCGGCTGTACTCCTCCTGCCCAATACCGCTGCCGCGTATTTATGATAACGGTCAACGACTATCTTGGGGTTCTTTACCGGCTTCGTCACCTTCCGGTTTATCAGTAATGGTTTCGGCTTCAGCGTCTGCCTTATTTTCAGGCTGGGCTTTGTCTTCCTCGTCCAAAGCTGCAATGGAAATGATTTTCGACTCATCTTTGGCTTCAGCTTCGCTCTCGTCGACTGATAACGGTACTTCCTTTGCAAGCTCTTCGGCCGTTTCTTTGGCTATTTCTTCGGCCGTCTCTTTGGCTATTTCTTCGGCTGTCTCTTTGGCTGTTTCTTTGGTTGTCTCTTTGGTTGTTTCTTCGGTTGTTTCTTCCGCCTCTTTCTGCTCCGCCGCCCATTTGACTCTTCGCAAACTTAAGCCGATTTTTCTCGCATCCGTATCAACTCGAAGGATTTTAACTTCTATCTCCTCGTTCTGTTTGACTATTTCCTGCGGTTTCTCTATCTTGTGGTCCGCAAGCTCGGAGATGTGCAGCAGTCCTTCAAGGTCAGGTTCAAGCTCAACAAAAACGCCGAAGTTCGTGAGCTTTGTAACCACACCCTTAACAATCTGGCCGGGTATATATTTCTCAGGAATAGCACGAATCCACGGGTCTTCTGTCAATTGCTTCATACCAAGCGAAATCCGTTGCTTTTTCTCATCGACGTCAAGAACAATACACTTCGACTCCTGGTCCTTTCTTAGAATCTCACCGGGGTGGTTGTATTTTTTCGTCCAGCTCAGGTCAGAGACGTGTATCAGCCCATCTATGCCCGACTCAATTTCAGCGAACGCTCCGAAATTGGTCAGGCCCCGGATTTTCACGGTAACAACCGTGCCGGGAGGATATTTCTGCGACGCAATTGTCCAGGGATTTATCTCGGTCTGCTTGAGCCCCAGCGAAATCTCCTGCTTGGCTCTGTTAACATCCAGAACCACAACTTCAATCTCATCATTCAGATTCAACATATCAGAAGGATGGGCAATTCGTTTGGTCCAGCTCATTTCGCTTATGTGCAGCAGCCCCTCGACACCCTCTTCAAGGCGGATAAAGGCACCATAATTCATAATATTAACAACTTTCCCCTTCACTTTTTTGCCGACCGGATACCTCTGTTCCACACTTTCCCAGGGATTTGGTACCTTTTGTTTTAATCCCAGCGAGACCTTCTCACTGGCCTTATCAACGCCGATGACAACACATTCGATTTCCTGGTCGATACGGACCACTTCAGAGGGATGCGAAATCCTGCCCCAGCTCAAATCGGAAATATGCAACAGGCCGTCCAGCCCTCCGAGGTCGACAAATACACCGAAGTCGGCAATATTCTTGACGATACCCTTACGTAACTGTCCTGCCTCAACTTCCTCAAGAAGTCTTTCCTTGCTGCTGCGTCTGGCTTCTTCGATTAGCTTTCGGCGTGATACTACGATATTGTGGTTCTCGGTATCAATCTTGAGAATCTTGCATTCAATTTGCTGTCCGATGAATCTGCTGATGTCCCCCGGTTTTCTTATGTCCACCTGTGAAGCGGGCAGAAAAACAGGTACCCCGATGTCAACAAGCAATCCGCCTTTAATTCGCCTCGTTACTCTGCCGCTTACAACATCGTTTTCTTTCTTGGTGTCAATAATTCTCTGCCAGCCTTTAATGCGGTCCGCCTTTTTCTTGCTGAGAATGATAACGCCCCCTTCAGAATCGACTTCTTCGAGGAAGACGTCTATCTGGCTTCCCGGCTCAATCTCTTCGGCCTGGTCAAATTCGTTGGCATCGACAATCCCTTCACTCTTAAGGCCGACCTCAACGATTACATCATCTCCCAGACGTGTGACAATAGTGCCTTCCAGGATATTTCCCGGCACCAGCGAATCAACCTTTTGTTCAAGAGACTGTTCGAGAAAACCAACGTCTTCAGCACTAAACATCTCATTAATCTGCTGGTCAATCTTCTCATCCGACAGACCCAATTTATTGATAATATTCCTTGTTACCATAAACGAAAATTCCCCTTACTTAACTCTAATTCTTCTCTCTAAAGTCGCTTCGGCACACTCGCCTTTCTGACAGCCCCAAAACGGCCGTCCATATTTTATTTATACAGAACCTTGATTTATACATATTTCACAACAAAAGTCAAATATAAAAAAAGACTCTCCAATTTGGTTCTCTACTCAGGTACCCGGATAACCACAGACCCGCTGAACTCGGTAAGACAGGTCAATTACACTGAGATTTGCTCGATTCAGAGGTATCAAAAGCCTCCAGATTTTGCACAAACTCGCTAATCACCCAATCAGGTGTAGAGGCACCCGCTGTTACACCTGCGATATTCGAGCCGGAAAGAACCTTTGTATCAAGCTGCTTCCAGTTTTGCAAATGCAGGGTTTGGGGATTATGCCTCTTGCACAACTCGGCCAGCTTGCGTGTATTGGCGCTGTTCAGACCGCCAAGGACGAACATTATATCAACTTTCTTGCACAATTCCACGGCCGAGTTCTGTCTTTTTATCGCCTCTTTACACAACGTGTTTATTATTTTTAACTCAACAAAATCCTCCTGGATTATCATCGCAACGATATTTGCAAAATGCTCCGGACTTTGCGTAGTCTGGCAGACGACCCCCAACTTCCTGTGTTGAGTTAACTTACGCAAGTCGGACGGACCCGTCACCACCAGCACATCATGCGCAGAACCCACAACCGCCCGGATCTCGGGATGGTTCTCGTCCCCAATAATCACGACCTTGTATCCCTGCTTGTCCAATTCCCGCGCAATTTTTTGCAATCTCTTTACCAGAACACATGTCGCATCAACAATATCCAGCCCCCTTTGCTTGATTCTTTTCAACTGCGCCTCCGTAGCCCCGTGTGAGCGTACGAGCACAATTCCAGACGGTACCTGCTCAACATTCTCAATAATTTTGAGCCCGCCTGCCGCCAATTTCTCTACAACCTGCTCGTTATGTATGATGGGACCAAGGCTATACACATCCTTCCTCTCGGCAAGGGTCCGTTCAGCTAATCTGATGGCGTTTCGCACGCCCTGACAAAAACCACACTTTTGCGCAACTAATACTTTCATAAACACTCAAGCACAAACAGTTATTAACGAATCAACTTCTCAATCACTCGTATAATCGTAAGGCTCTTTGCCCTGTTTTATTCTGCACTCGTTTTGCATCTTCCTGAGAGTATCGGTAAGTAGGGCTGCAAAACCTTCGTCCCCTAATTGTTTTACCTGTTGCGGGGGTATTAGGCCGCCGAAGCAAATGATTATTTTGCCCGGTGAAAACAACTTCCTGTTCCTGGGCCAGCATTCGAAAGCGCCGTCAATCACCGCGGGAATAACGGGGCTTTCGGACCGCCGGCTCAAAAGGCCGACACCCGGCTTCAAAGCAGATATTTTACCATTGCTCGTTCGCGTTGCTTCCGGGAAAAGACAGACGGGCTGGCCGGCCTTTAGTTTCTCAATGACCTTCTTAATGGCCGACAAATCCGCGCTGCCCCGCCGGATTGGAATCACTCTGATGGAAAGAAGCAGCCTTCCAAAAATCGGGTTCTTAAACAGACTATCTCGTGCTAAATAATACAATCGGCGTTTCAGTGAAATACCACAAAAAACCGGGTCAAGATAACTCTGGTGGTTACATAACAGAACAAACGGCCCCTCGAGAGGAACGTTCTGGCGCCCATTGACCCGCATCGAAAAAAAAACACGGCAAAAAACCTTGCACAACCACCGGCACAAATCGTGCCAGCTATTCTTTATTCTTTCTTTGAGCATTTTTCTTCAACGTGACGGAGCAATTTTTCGACCACCTGCTCTATTGCCAGATTGGTCGTATCAATAATAATCATATCATCCGACGGCTTCAGCGGCCCGACCGCTCTATTTCGGTCGGACTCGTCTCTTCGGCTAATTGCGCTGCGCACCTGGTCAATACTTACCCTATCGCCCTTTGCCGAGAGTTCCGCTTGTCTTCTCCGCGCCCTTTCGTCAATATCCGCCGTCAGGAAAAACTTCACGTCCGCATTTGGAAAAACCACCGTTCCCTGGTCCCGACCCTCCGTAACGATTTTGGGACAGTCGGCGGCAAAATCTCTCTGCAGGGCAACAAGCCTGGCTCGAATTGTCGTAACCGAGGCTATGTTCCGGGCATTTTCAGTAATCTCGCCCTTACGCAATTGTTCGGTAACATCCTGCCCGTCAATATGTACCACCATTCTGCCGTTTTCATCCCTAAATCGAAAATCAGTCTTCTCCATTACTCCCAGCAGCTGCCGTTTATCGCTCAAATCCGCACCGGCCCAAATTGCCGCAAGGGTAACGGCACGATACATAGCGCCGGTGTCAAGAAAAGCAGCACTTATCCTGCCGGCCAACATCCTGGCAATAGTGCTCTTGCCACTGGCCGCAGGTCCGTCAATTGTAATAATCAACTCTGCCAATTCAGCCGCTAACCTCATTCATAAATTTAGGCTGTGCTCTTCTATCCACTTTCACAACAACAATACTGGTATCGTCAATCGCTTCCGCCAGGCCAACGAATCTCCGTCGGTATCCCAGAATGCCATCTACCATTTGCCTGGCCGAACCCTTGACAAACTTTTTCGCCACCTCAAGGAGTCTTTCTACGCTCCAAAGCTGGCCGCTGAAGTCTGGAGCGTCAATCAGGCCGTCGGTATAAAACAACAGGCAATCACCATCCTTCAGCTGGGCGGTCCCAATTTCATACTCGGCATCAGGTAATATTCCCAGAACAAATCCGCCTTTTCTTAATTCGGTCACGCTGCCGTCCCTCAGCAGCAGGCCCGGCTCATGTCCGCAATTACAATAAGTTACACTCATATCATCCGGCTCAATTGTCGCATAAAATAGCGTGATAAACTCGCCTGTGCTGCATTGCTCGATTGCGGCCGCGTTCAGGCCGTTAATAAGCTCCCGAATCGTGTGACTTTTCACTCCGCCGTGTGAATATCCGCGAAGAGTCCCGCGAAACATACTCATCATAATCGCCGCAGGCATTCCTTTGCCGATGACGTCTGCAATAACAACCGAGAGACCTGTCTGGCCGACGGGTAAAAAATCGTAAAAATCCCCGCCGACGTCAAAACAGGGCTTGTAGACTGCGGCTATATCCAGGCCGGGTATGAGCGGCGGTTTCTGAGGAATCATCCGCCGCTGAATCACGCCCGCAAGCCGGAGCTGCTCGGCCATTCGAGCGCCTTGAAGAGCCTGGGCATAAAGCTTCGCATTGGTGATTGCCACCGCGGACTGAGAGGCAACGGCCCGGGCATGGGCAATATCTTCATCATTAAAACTTTTCAGTCTCGGCCGATACAACCGCAGAACACCGATATACCGGCCTTTAAAGAACAAACCAATTGTCAGCTGGCTGACTAAGCCTTCTTTTTTTGCCGCCTCCCTGTACTTGACCCTGCCGTCAACGCGCATATCATCCAGCACCACGGCCTCGCCTTCAAAGGCCGCTTTAATGACCGTGTCATCTTTGGAAACCTGTCCTTTATTCTGATACTCCTCGCTAAGGCCAAAGGTGCTGCGCATCTTCAGCTCCCCCGTATCATCGTCCAGCAGTCGAATTGAACAGGCCTTGGCACCCGTGATTTTCACGGCCGCCTGCGCCAGCTTGTCCAGCACCTCCTGGAGCGAAAAATCACCGGCCACAAGCGTTGTGAGCTGGTAAAACTGCTCATCTATTTGAAGCTGTTTTTTTGTCTTCTTTGCCATAGTAACAATGTATTAAAATCGGGAATCCCCAGGATTATACTCCGCCGAACTGTATTTTGCATAGATTTTTCAATCCGGTATGGTACTATGGAATACCTGATATGCAAGACATTGCCAAACACATTTTCTTCTCAGGGCGGGTACAGGGCGTAGGTTTCAGGTTTACCGCACACCGAATTGCCAACAACCTCGGCTTAACGGGTTTCGTTCGCAACCTGCCGGACTGCAGGGTCGAGATGCTTGTGCAGGGCAGCCCAGCCAATATAGAAATCTGTCTCGAAAATATCAAACAGACTTTCAGCGGCTATATCAAAGAGACCCAAATCGAGGAGATCCCTATAGACTCTCAATACGAACGTTTTGGCATCCGGTTCTGAGTAGTAGCTAAATATTTATTTCAACGGCCAAACGAGCAGACTAATAACTATCAAACAAGGCCTTCACTTCATCGGCGCTTAATGCCCGGTTATAAATACGGGTATCATCTATCAAACCGTTGTACCAACGGTCTGCAAACTCAGAATTTCCTCCTATATAAACATTGGAAGTATCCGTGTTTATAGAACCCGTATGATAATTGGTGTCTTTTAACTGTCCGTCAATATACAATCTGACCTCATTTCCATCGTAAGTTCCCGCCAAATGGTGCCAGAGGCCATTAAATGCGCCATCCACAGGAAACTCCGCCGCGTACCAGTTTGCATCATAGATAAAAAACTCTATATTATTGTCCCAGCGGTGTTTTATCGCGTAACTATGGTCGCCCTTGGTCACATAGGGATTATGTTCGTCGTTGCCGGAATCGTTTGTTTTCACCCACGTTGCGACCGTTATCTTGTCGGTTATATTAAAGATTGGGTCATTGCTGCAGTGGACATAATCGCCGTCGCCGTCGAAGAAAAGTGCTTTACCTACCCGGCCGGACGTCCAGCACGGGTCACCGATGAGAATGCCGTGGTTGCCGTAGCCTGAGTGGTCGAGGGCCGTTCTGCCCGCCTCGTCCAGCTTCCAGTGTGCTATCAGGTTAAGCCAATAGCGCTCCCAGTAGGAATCGCAAGCCGGATTATTTGGGTCCGTGCATCCCAGCCAGAGTTCGGAAAAGAGCGCAAAATCACGGAAGTCCACATAGCAATCATAATTGAGGTCCTGTTGTAAATACACCGTGCCCGGAGCACCGCAAATATTCGGGTCCGCAGAGAAAATGTACTCACCGGGATTCGGATAGGGTAGCTGCCCTTCCCAGTTAAGGTTAATCTCAACCGAATCACCGAGATTGAACGGCCGGATATCCAAATCTTCGGTCATCCATTCTTCAAACTCCCACAGCGAATTGGAATCCAGGCACCCGTAAGTATGGCCGAAACGAAAATTGCCCGCGAAACAAACTCCATTCGGGTCTTCCTTCCGCTCCAGCAAGAAACGGTGAGATTCAGGGTCCTGGAAATAGCTATATTGACACTGGAATCGGTTTTGGCTGACAAGCATCGTTCCACAAGGGTCACTAAACAAATCAAAGCTGCCAACAACATAGCCCCCGCATATATAGGGCGAATTAATGTCCGGAGCATTTGGTGTTTCCAGTGTCTCGCCATAACCGGGCTCGGGTACGTTGGGCGAGATGGGGTAGTCAAAGTACACATTACTGTAAGAAAAACTCTGAGAGTTTCCAACTTCATCATAATCTACACACAAATTACTTGTAATCGTTACCCATGTACACTTCGGCACCGGATTATCACTGAGGTTATAATGGATTCTCATCTTTGTGGACGTGAAGGGTATCTCGAGTGGGGTATTGTTCGTTGCCCAGTCTATCGAGCCGCTCCAGCTACGAATATCAGAGCTTGCAGTCATATCATAGTGCAGGGAAACGGCACTGATATTATCTGACTGGTGAATCTTTCGGCTGCTGGTAATCCTCTGAGTCAGCTTATGTCCGCCGGGATTGTCAACAGACCTTAGGGTAATGAATCCTTTGACAAAGGCATGGTTGCCGGGTGTAAGTCTGTAATTGAAATACCATCCGTTTCCCTCATTGTAATAGCCGGGATTGGGATTGCTGAAGCTATCCCAGGTGTATGTCTGAATATTTCCGTCCCAGTCCGTGTCGGAATCCGTAACCTTAACCTTTGTTTGGGTACCGCCGTAATAATCGCCGCTGTCGTCACCCCAGCAGGTGATGGCATGTCCGCCATCAGCGCTGCCGCCTGCCGTCTTCCGGGGCCAGCTAATACTCAGACCTATGAATGTACAGTCCCGTAGTTCATCGTGCATATATGTGGGAAGATTATAAGGGTCACATGGCTTTAGTTCTTTCCAGCCCCAGTAATCACAAATAGTGTACGAATTAGTATCCTTACATGTGTTATGTTTGGAGCCTAACCACCACTCTATGGCCTCATCCGTCCACCCGCCGATTATCACGCCATACAGGAATATACAATGGTCCGTCATCTCCTTATAAATATCATCTGCCCGAGCCTGAACCGTAGAGCCGTCTCCATAGCCTGCAGCGGCCAACATATTTGCCGCACTTGCCATCCAGCAACTATCCTCATCCTCGTGGTCGTGGGCGGATTTGTCCACGTCCGGCACAGTGTCCATTTTCTGCCAGTCCGCCAATGACAATCGCGGCTGAAATATGAATAATCCCACCAACACCAATGTACCTACAATAATATCTATCCATCTCTGTTTCGTTTCCATTTTTTCCCTTTCAAAAAATAGTCTATAACGGTGCTTCCTGCGCGTACCGAAAGAAAGCCGTAAAATCTCGAATAATTACGATAAAAATCATATGCATTCTTCTCATTCGAGTGCTTAATGAGCAGAGGAAGGTAATATAATTCTATTTTTTATATACACTGTCTGTCAACAATTTTTTTGAAATATGATATGATGCACTCACGCACTTACTAAATAGGAACGATAAGACATTCTCTACATCCGAAGCAATAGACTGAGAACCTTATTTCAACGGCCAGTCGTAAGGACAATAATAAAGCCATTCATAAACAAACAGCTCCAAGTCAAGCAAGTCGATAAAATTATCCTCGTACAGGTCGGCGGGCAGGCCAATTCCTGCCTGGAGCCAGTATTGTGCGAACCTTGCAAAGAGGTGGAAATCAACCGTGCATAAAGGCTCACCGGGCCAGAATCCGCCAAGCACCTCATAATCACCGCCAGCCGAGTATGCCGCGTCCGGCTGACCAATTGTACCCATAACCGTGTATTGCCCGCCGCTGCTCGTCCCGCCGCCACCGTCAATCGTACTCCATTTCATAATGTAATCGCCGCTGCTTTGCCTTATCGTAGACGAAGCCACCAGCAAGCACACAACTATAACTACTTTCCACGTGTCTCTGAAAATCTTCTTATCGAAATCATTTTGTCTCATTTTTACCACTCCTTTGCGCTAAAAAGAAAAGATGGTTTAGTTGTACACCCAAATTCGAATACGAACATACTCTACGTCGGTGTCTTCGTGCATTCGATAAACTGCGATCGTACTTGTGGTGAGATTTTGACAGAACGCTCCGCGGTTACCAATGCTGCTCACATGGTATCGGCCAATCCCCATATTATGGATGCCCGAACTCGCAGATTTAAATTGCATGTCAACCACATAATTGTCTACATTACCACCTATATTGTGGTCTAATGTCACCAGGTATCCTGCACTAATTGCTGTCCAACCGCTGTCGTACGCTGGCCTGGGAAAAGGAGCGCCATCGCTACCGGAAGTAGATGAAATATTGCCCTTGTAAGCGCCGGTAACTTTCAAGTCGCCATCAACATCCAGCTCGGCCCCGGGATTCGTCGTGCCGATTCCAACATTACCGCCAGCAAAATCTCCATAAATCAGGACATTAGCATCGGCTGCGTTATTTGCGATGTAGAGTTTATTTGAGCCGGTTTCATTATAGCCGGCCTGGTAGCCCAAAAAGACATTTCCGCTGCCCGTGCTATTCCGGCCGGCAGCAACGCCTATCGCTGTATTATTGTTGCCTGTGGTATTGGAGTAAAGGGAACCTGCACCAATGGCTGAATTTCGGTGACCGGTGGTGTTGGTGTAAAGGGCCTGGTGCCCCATTGCTGAATTTTCGCAGCCCGTGGTGTTGGAGTAAAGGACGCCTGCGCCCCCTGCTGAGTTGCTACTGCCCGTGATGTTGGCATAAAGGGCCTGATGACCCATTGCTGAATTTTCATAGCCCCCTGTGTTTAAGTTGAGAGCTCCGACACCCATTGCTGAATTGTAGAAACCCGTAGTGTTTAAATTAAGGGCTCCATAACCCACTGCCGAATTGTAGTAACCCGTAGTGTTACTTATTCCTGCGTATTGGCCCACGAAGATATTCCCGGTTCCGCTATTGGAGAGGATGGTTTGACCATCCAGTTTATAGCTTTCGCTCGAATTGATGTGCCCGTTTGCATCCAGTATATAGATAGGATTCGTAGTTCTGATGCCTACGTTACCCGATACATTTGAATACATATCATTTCCTGAAATAGTCCATCCCGAGTCAGCACCGCCCCCACTGCCCGCTGTTTTCGCATACATGGCATAAGGTGTCGGTGTAACCGGCTGACGGGGCTCAAGTTTAGTATATTCACAAGGGTCGTTTTCCTCGCCTGGCCGGACGCTAATTTCCAGCCAGCAGGCATAATCGTCGAACACACTTCCGAAATCCAACTCAACGGTAAAGTAACCATCAATTACATCAACCTCAGGTTTGTTGACATCGTTGCTTAACTGGTTGCCGGCGGAGACCGCATCGAAAAGCTTAAACTGAAAGTCATACGACCCGTCGGCTACATCGTTGTTGTCTATCAGCCGACCCTGATATGTAAATCCCGTCCCGATTGGCGATTTCTTAAGGGCCAAGCTGTGAGATTCGCCTCCGGCAACGGCTACAAAATCGCTTCCTGCCGGCGGCGTAGCTTGGCCATCGCCGTTAAAACCCCAGCCAACAATAGAGCCGTCCTGTTTTAAGGCAAGACTATGAAACGCACCTCCGGAGATGGCGACAAAATCGTTTCCTGCGGGCGGCGTAGCTTGACCATAATTGTCCCTGCCCCAGCCTACAATCGAGCCGTCGGCCTTGAGCGCTAGACTGTGTATGTCGCCTGTGGCAATGACAGTATAGTCATTTCCAGCCGGTGGTGTTGCCTGGCCTTCGTCGTCGTTACCCCAGCCGACAATAGAGCCGTCCTGTTTTAAGGCGAGATTATGAAACGCGCCTGCTGCGATGGCGACAAAATCGTTCCCTGCGGGTGGCGTTGCTTGGCCTTCGTCGTTGTTGCCCCAGCCGATGATAGAGCCGTCCTGTTTTAAGGCGAGACTATGAAACGCACCTGCTGCGACGGCAACAAAATCATGCCCCGCGGGCGGTGTAGTCTGGCCATCGTTATTTCTGCCCCAGCCCACAATCGAGCCGTCTTGCTTTAAAGCGAGACTGTGCCGCCCGCCTCCGGCGATGGCTACGAAATCATTTCCAGCCGGTGGCGTGGCCTGACCGTAATCATCTCTGCCCCAGCCCTCAATCGAGCCGTCGGTCTTAAGCGCCAGACTGTGGCCATTGCCTGCAGCGATGGCAAAGTAGTCATTTCCTTCGGGGCAGTCGATTTGGCCATTGTAGTTATTACCCCAGCCGATGATTGAGCCTGCAAATGCTGCCTGCCCAGTGCAGATAATCAGGCCCAAAATCAGAACTGTTAATATTCTTCCCTTTTTCATCTTTCCATCCTTTCAAAAGACTCTTTATATTTATGGTCCCAATCCGTTTTCTATGGCATTTTTCAGCATCATTTACCGCCTGCTTCTACGGTCTGTAGGTGACAAACTGGAAGTTTGCCTGTATTGGGTTGCTGCTGAGGTTCCAGAGTCTGACAAGTAGTTTGTTGCTGGTACTATCGGTGGTTGCGATGCAGGGTGTGCCGCCGTTTACCGTGACTACGGTGGTAAACGAGCTCCAGAAATATGGCTCGCCGGTGATGGTGATTTCGTACCATTGGTTCGTGCCGTTCCAGGCGGACGTAACATTGGGAGTGCCGGAAGCCTTGGTTCCGTTGGAGTTGACTGTTGCGTAGGCAACAGGAGCAGCCCGGCTGGAGGTACCAGTGGTGAAGGCTTTGGTGATGTCGCCGGTGACATGGAGGTCGCCGGCGGTTTCCACGCTGCCGTTGAAATAGCCTGCCCTGCCGCCGCCGGAGGCCTCTCCGTAGACGCCGATGCCGTCGGTCCCGCTGGCATCGCCGTGGACGCCGTGTCCGTATCGGCCCAGCGCCCGGAAGTATCCGCCGTAGTTGGTGACGTCGTCGCTGTTGTTGGCACGGCCGTAGAAGGCATAGGAATTCTGGCCGGAAGTTACGCTGTAAACGCCTCGTCCGTACTGGCCTGCGGCGCGAAAGTATCCGCCGTAGTTGGTGGAAGTGCCGTTTCCGTCAGCGAAGCAGTAGATTCCGTAGCCGGTATCGCTGTTGGTTTTGAAGTAGCCGCCGTAATTAACGCCGTCACCTGTGGCCTCTCCGTAGACGCCGTAGCCGTTTTCGCCTGTGGCCTTGCCGAAGACGCCACGGCCATAAGTTCCGGCGGCCTCAAAGTAACCACCGTAGTTAGTGACATCGTTGGCGTCGACGGCGTAACCGGCGACGGCCCGGCCGCCGGGCAGCGTCGTGGTGGACTTGACGGTTCCGGCGACGGTAAGCTTTTCATCGGGGCTGGCGGTTCCGATGCCCACATCACCGGTGGTCGTGCCGCCTGAGCCTGGCCCGACAAAAAAGGTGGGGATAGAGCTGTTGAAGCCTATGGCGAGGGAATTAGCGGTAGTATTGGTGAGTCTTACGCTGTTATTGACGCCGGTTCCGATGACAAAGGCCGAGCCTGCAGGACCCGAGTCGAGGTATTTTCCAATCGCAGTGGAATAATTACCGGTAACATCGAGGCCGGAACCGATAGCGGCCGAGTAATGGCCGGTGACATTTATCTCTTCACCCAGCCCGTATGAGCGATTGCCGCTGACTGCAACACTTGAGCCTACACCAAGAGAATAGAAGCCGACGGCAGTATCATCCCACTCTGAGTCGGCCTCGATACCGGCGCGCAGTGCCATCTTGGACTGGTTCCAGAAGAGACGCCCGCCGTTATAGGCCCCGTAGAAACTGACGTCATAGCCGGAGTTGTTCTGGCCCACATTCACGGTCCCGCGGACATCGAGTTTTGCGGAAGGGATAGTGGTGCCGATGCCGACATTGCCGCCGGGGATGCCGTACATATCGCTGCCGACAACGGCCCAGTCACTGTCGGCGCCACCGGTGGGCGTCTCCCAGGAAGCCAAACCATTGTCATCGGAGGTCAGCACCTTGCCCAATCCGGGTGAGCCGCCGGTAATCTTGACCTGGCCGTCGACCTCAAGCTTTGTTGACGGGTCCAAAACTCCAACGCCCACGTTCCCGTTCGGATGGACCGAGAGTCGGTTGTCACCGCCGGTGGTAAGATTGATTCTGTTCTGCAGGCCGTTTATGTATAAGTCACCAGCATTTGCCTTTCTGATTCGGGCATTTGGGACGTCGGAAAACCTGAATTCCAGAACGTCCTGATTTCCGGTGTTATTGTTGATAACAATGGCGGGTTTGGTGGTAAAATCATTGTCAAAGTTGACCTCAAGAGGTGCAGCAGCGGCGGCGGTACCGATGCCGACGTTGCCCTGGAAATAGTTTCGTCCTCCTTCAAAGTATCCGGCATAGCCGTCATTGCTGCTCGTCTTCCCGTGTACTCCAATATTAGTCCCTGTTGTAGACGAAGCCCAGCCGTAAACGCCTTTGCTGGACGTGCCTCCGCTGGTACTCCCGATTACTCCTATACCATTGCTTCCTGAAGCAGAGCCATAAACACCTACGCCATTTGTGCCTGTACAGGAGCCGGCTACACCCCGTCCTTGGCCGCCAGATGCCCTGAAGTATCCTCCGAAGTTGATGGAATCTGCTGTATTATTAGCAGCGCCATAAACGCCCCGACCTTCTCCGCCCTCTGCCTGAAACATGCCACCAACATTCATTACATTTCCCGTGTCATTTGACCAGCCCTGCACACCGCACCCACTGCTGCCTGTAGCTTGACCGTAAACAGCATTACCTGATGTATTTGAATTAGAAGCGCTAACGCTTAAAGTGTCGCTCGATATGACTTCCAGAGTACCCAGGACGTCAAGTTTAGCCGATGGAGTTGTTGTTCCGATGCCGACATTGCCTGCACTATCGATGACCAGCCGTTCTACACCATTCGTTGCCATACTATGTTTTTGAACAGCTACATCCCAGCCGTATAAAAAATCACCGGTCCCAGGTGTATTGTACACGAGCACATTGTCATTCAGATAGTAATAATCGGTAGCGTTAATCCCCCCAGCCACATCTAATTTTTTACCCGGACTCGTTGTACCGATGCCTACATTGCCGGAGGGGATTGAGTACATATCGTTCCCGGAGACCTCCCAGTCGCTATCAACGCCTCCACTTCCCGCAGTCTTTGCATAAAGGGCGTAGGGCGTTGGCGTTACTTCCTGACGTGGGTTAAGGACAGTATATTCGCAAGGGTCGCTCTGCTCACCCGGCCGAACACCAATCTCCAGCCAGCGAGCATCTCCATTAAATGCGTCAACATCGTTGAAATCCAGCTCCACTGTAAAATAGGCATCGATTACATCCACATCAGCTATGTAGACGTCGGTTCCTATTTTGCCGCCTGCAACTTCGGCATCGTAAAGTTTGAATGTAAAGTCATAGAGACCGTTGGCTACATAGTTGGCGTCGTAGAGGTGCCCCTGATAGGTAAACGCCGTCCCCATCGGCGCCGCCATGCTGAGTCCAGGCCAAGTGAGAATCAGGCCCATAGCCAGAACTAAAACTGTTAACATTTCACCACGATGTGACCTCGATTTTGTAGTTTCCATTTTTCTATCCTTTCGAAAATTATTTGTGTTTTCCGGCATACTCTGCGCGCACGAAAACTCCGCCGCAAAGTTTCACATAATTGTTTTGAGGAAATTATACGCTTTCTTCTCATTTGAGTACTGCACAAGCGGAGAAAGGCAATCCTTATTATACACTTTTATGCCCACGCTATCAAGAATATTGTTTTTGAAATACGATATGGCCACGGAATATGCGATGTGTTTTTCTCTGAGGCAAGCTGACCTGGGAAAGTTACAGACTTTCGTATCTTACAATTGCGCGGTAGATACCGTTGATTCGCTCCCCGGTGACAACCATCGGCGGGTATTTTTCATTTCTGGGCTGCAGACGTACGTTGTCATCATCTTCAAAAAATGCCCTTTTAAAAGTCGTCTCGTGCGGGCTCTTGAAGCGGACAAAACAATCATCGCCGTTGCGAACCTCCGCGGCAGGTGAGAATATTACAACATCACCTTCGCGGTACTTCGGCTCCATCGAATCACCCACAACACGAACGGCAAAAGCATTGGGGTCATGCAGGTCCGGACAACGCACATAATCCTCGGCCACGCCGACCGGGTAATCCAGGTCGTCAAAATCGGTCGGATAGCCGGCTGAAACCTTGTTGATTACCGGCACTAATCGGCCGGGGCTGAGTGTACCCTTGCCTTGACCGGTCTCTGCCAACAGCTCATTAAGCCGGGTAGAATCGCTTTTGCCTTCAAGAACGTCCTTCAGCAGCCGGCGAAAACGCTGATTCTCCGCCTCCGACGATTCAAATTGCTCCCGAATATCGGCGGGCATACGTTCCATATGGGCCATATGCAGAAGTGTACCGGGTTGAAACTCAAGAATTCGCTCAAGCTGTTTAAGTAATTCATCCGACGGGGGATTCCTCACCTTGCCGGTCTCCACGGTTGATAGATAAGGCTTGGAAAAACCACTGCGTTGACTGACCTCATCAAGCGTCAGATTCATCTGCTCACGCTTTTCCCTGAGTATCCGGCCAAGTGACATATACAAATGTCTCCTATAAGGCTATCCGGTCAGTTTACTTCGATAAGCTGATATTTAGTACTGCCCAGCCCGATAAGCTCGGCGTGCTCAAGCTGTGGACTCGGGTCAAGTTTATCATTGCCCGCCAGCTTCGCAAACTTTTTTCCCCCGGCCTTTTCAACTAAATCAAGCGCCGCCTTATCCACCGCAACGGGGTTCGTTGAGGCTGCTATTCCAATATCAGGTACTATTTTAGGCATATCTATCGTGTCAAAGCAATCGCAATCCGCGGTAACTGAAATTATATAATTGAAGAATACGGCTCTGTCTTCTTTGCCTTTAACCACGCCCAGCGCATGCTCCGCGACACTTTTTTGAAGCTGCTCAAGCTCGGCTCCCCAATCGTGCTTAACCGCCCCAAAGCGGCACACCGCGACACACTCGGCGCAGCCGATGCATTTATCCCGGTCAATATGGGCCTGAATCTCCCCCAGCGTTATTGCTTCTACGGGACAATGTTTGTAACACTCACCACACAGCGTGCACTCGTCACCTATAGTGGGTTTCGTTGAGCTGTGCTGTCTCATTTTGCCTTTTCTGCTCGCGCATCCCATTCCAAGTGTTTTAATTGTAGCCGCCGGGCAGACAGCAAGGTGGCCGGTAAAATGCGCTACCGACAAAATCGACTGACACCTGCAAATATCTCGCGCTATCAGCACTTCTTCGTTTAAAGGGGCGTCAATCTTTACCGGCATCTCCTCAGTTCCAAACAAGCCGTCGCAGACAATAAACGGAATCCCGATAGTCTTGAAGTTGAAGCCGTGCTCGTCGGCCAAAACACTGTGCTCAATCGCGTTGTGCCTTCTGCCGGTATACAGCGTGCTCGTATCAGTCGCAAATGGTTTGGTCTTCAGCCCGAGCAACTCGTCCACGAGCCCCTTCATATACTCGGCTTTGACATAGGTAGTGTTAGGACCCTCACCGACGTGTACTTTTACAGCGGTGAAATCTCCCTTTTTGAAGCACTCTGCAAAACCGCCGGCCTTGAACAGCCTGCGGGCCTTGGCTGAAATACTCTTGGGACCATCCTTCACCGCCGCCTTAATAAAATATACTTTGGAAGCCATAACTAAAATATTATAGTGCCTTTCCATATTCCTGCAAGAAGATTAAGTTTTACACGGCCCGCCGACTAATGCGTGATACAGCTTGATTTTAACTATTATTGATGTTATAATACACTCTGAATAAACCTAATCCTTATATAGACCACATTTTGTGATACCGAAATCGTTAACCGGATTAATCCAAAACAATGGCTAACAACATACAAGAGCGAAATGAGATGAAATCTCTAATGAGAGACCCGTTGAGGCGAGGTCACATCTTACCTGTGGTTCCCGTGGTATTTTTCGGCGCGTTTTACCTTTTCCTATGGTTGTATGTTCAGCCTCAGCTTGTCTATCATTATTTCGAGATATCCCGAAAGAGCCCGTTCTTCGAAACCGGCCGGCTGTTTCTGCAGAATTGCCTCAGTTATCCCAGTGGACCGAGTCAATATCTGGCCGCATTTCTCACACAATTGTGCTATTTTCCCTGGCTCGGTGCCCTGTGTATCACTCTGATTGCCTGGGGGATTTACCGGCTTACCGTATCGCTTACAGCTGTTTCAACAGACAGCCTTTGGCGGATTATTTGTTACATACCGGCTCTTTTAACATTGATGATATGCGGCCGGTACGATAACCCACTGAATACCACGGTGGCGGTATTGGTCGCCGCTTTTTTCTCGGTTCTGTATGAAAAATCTTCTCTGCGCCTCGGACCTTCGCGCGCAGTTCTATTCCCGATAGTCTGCGGTTTTGTCTATTATATTGCCGGCAGTGCGGCTTTGATATTCGTGACTTTAACTGCGCTGTGTGAGTTTTTTCACCGACGCAAACCGGTTTTCGGTATGCTTTATCTTTTGCTCGGGGCGGCTGTTTGCTGGCTTCTGGGGTTCTATGTTTTCGAGCTGGATACAAGCGAAGCGTACCTGTACGCAAGCCCTTTCAATCCGATAAGGCAGAACAGGGAAACGGAAAATTGGGCAAGAGCGCTCAAAAGTGCTTTATTCGTTGTTCTGCCTGTAATTGTTTTATTAGTTAACTCAGGCAGGAGACTGGCTGAAACCAGAGTTTCTTCACATCAACTCAGGCGGCGTTCGCGAAACAATTCTCCGGTTGTAAAAGAAACCTCATACCACTTCTACCGTGGCAGGCTCAATTGGGGAATACAAACAGCGATGCTTGTAATCATTGCTGTACCGAGTGTTCTGTTTTCATTCGACCAACAAACGAAGAAAACGGTTCAGGTGAGTTACTTTGCCTGCCGGAAGATGTGGCCGGAGGTGCTGGCGACGGCTCGAACTATCAGCCTGCCCAGGTATACTCCATTTTGTGGTCACGCGGTCAACCGGGCGTTGTATCACACCGGGCGATTGGGGGATGAGATGTTTGCCTGGCACCAGGACAACAGTACAGCGGATCTGGTCTTCAGTTTGGTCAAAGGCGGTAATGTTGTCTTAATGGAACGGGTTGAAATATGTATGGAACTGGGACTTGTCCATGTGGCCGAGAAAATTGCTCACGAATTCCTTGGATGGTCGGACGACAAGCGTCCGTTTGTTCTTAAACAATTTGCGCTGTTATACATTGTAAAAGGACAAATCGAAACAGCCCGTGTGTCCCTGAGGGTGTTGAGCAAAGATTTGATATATGGCAGGGAAGCGAAAGAGCTCCTTCGGCGTCTTGAAAGCGACCCCGGGCTTGAGCATGATGAGCGTATTCGGCACCTTCGTTCGGTTATGATAACCAAAGATTATGTCTATAGCGCTTACAACGAAGACCACTGGCTGGAGGAACTCCTGCGCAAAAATAGGTATAATAAAATGGCTTTCGAATATTTGATGGCCCATTATCTTCTGACCAGGCAACTGGATAAATTCGTAGAGAACCTGCCCCGCCTTGACGATTTCGGCTACAAAAGCATTCCTCGACATTACGAGGAGGCAGTTATGCTTTATATGGGTCAAACACGGAAAAAAGTTGATTTGGGCGGCCGTAAAATAAACCCTGAGACGGAAAGGCAATACTTTGAAATGAACAGACTCGGTAAGAAGTTCGGCTACGATAAGAAAGCTGCATGGCGGGCCTTGGCGCCGAGGTTCGGCCGGACTTACCTTTTCTACTTTACCTTTGGCTCTTCAGGAGTAATGCAATGAAAAAACGGCATTTCTGCCTGATAGTTTTTTGCCTCGGTGTTCCTTTGATTGCGGCATTGGGATTTACGCTGCGAAAAGGACCCGCAGAGCCCAAAGATTATACACTGGTTGACCGGCCGGCCAAAATAAGGCCGGATTATACCCGCATTGTCATCCCTCCCAACATAGCGCCTCTGAATTTTCTTATCCTCGAGCCGGGCAGCAGGTATTTAGTCAAAATACATTCGGCAGCCGGTGGAATTATCAGTGTTTCCGGCAGAAAAAATAAAATCAAAATACCCGCAAAGAAGTGGAGGTCGCTACTGAACGAGAACAGGGGCAATGAATTGTTTTTTGATATTTATGTAAAAGCAAGAGACGGCCGGTGGAGTCGATACAACGCCATTACAAACACCATCGCAAAAGAAGATATAGACGAGTATATCACGTTTCGCTGTATGACACCGTCGTCTTACTTCCCCAAGGAAATGGGAGTGTATCAGCAAAATCTCAAGAATCACGACAGGTCGATTATTCTTGACAGCAAAATCTATGGCTATGGCTGCGTTAACTGTCATACATTCGTGAATAACAGTCCTGAGAATATGCTTATCGGCATCCGTACTGTTGACTACGGGGATGGAACGTTATTTGTTAGTAATGGAGAAGTGAATAGAATAGGAGCGAAGTTCGGCTACACGAGCTGGCATCCCAGTGGACGGCTGGCGACATATTCGGTAAACAAAGTTAGACAGTTCTTCCACCTTTCCAGGGAAGAGATTCATGATGTCGTTGACCTTGATTCGGGCATTGTTTATTACCTGGTTGAGAGCCAAACCGTCAAAACGACCGACGCGTTGTCGGATAAAAACCGGCTGGAGACGTATCCCGCCTGGACACCGGACGGCAAATACCTATATTTCTGCAGTGCACCGATACTGTGGGAGAACCGCAACCAGGTACCGCCCGAGAACTACGATAAAGTCAAATATGACTTGAGACGCATCAGCTATGACGTACAAACCGACCGCTGGGGCGAAGTCGAGACTGTTCTCTCGGCCGACCAGACCGGCTTAAGCATTATGCTGCCGCGTATATCGCCGGATGGACGGTTCCTTCTTTTCTGTATGTGTGACTACGGCTGCTTTCCCGTCTATCAGCCCAGCAGCGACCTCTATATGATGGACCTTGAAACCAGTGATTACCGAAAGCTCGATATAAACAGCGAGTATTCCGAGTCCTGGCACAGCTGGTCGAGTAACAGTCGTTGGATTGCTTTTAGCAGCAAAAAACAGGAAGGGTTGTTTACCAGAATCTATTTCAGTTATGTCGACGGGAACGGTAAGGCATATAAACCTTTCATAATGCCTCAAAAGGACCCCGCGTTTTACGATTCACTCTTCAGGGTTTACAGCGTGCCAGAGCTTACTACCGGACCGCTCAAGGTTAACCACAAGCTCCTTGGCCGTGCCGCTCGCAGTTCCCACAAGATTGATATTGATATGCCCATCACGACCGCGACTCCGTCAGCCGCCACAGAAGAGATGGAACCCTGGAGGCGACTATAGTAACTTGCCCGGCTTGCTGTCCAAGGCGCGATATAATTTGATTTGGCTAATCATCTTATCAACGTAAAGATAAATTTTGATTATGTCTATTAGTTGTGTAGGACATTTACTTTGTAGAGGGTCGAATTAATCAGCCGTATAACTCGATACTCTTTGACTAAGGTACATACAGGGACAAGTTAAATGCAGCCGGCTACAAAAAACCTCTCGGGGCGAAGCTGCAACTCACTTTTGGTCTCTGTAGCATTTTTCAGCTTGTTTTACCTTTTCCTGTGGCGGCCGAGAGATATATGCCGAGATTCTAAATCAGTACAATGAATTTACAAGAATCGGCGAACAACTTGGAAATGATAAAAATGCCTTTTGGAACACCTCGGCTCCGCGCCTCGGCCGAACTTACTATTTCTACTATACCTTCGGCATCTCGGGAGTATGACAAAAAAAGATAAGAACACCTCGCAGCGATTTTCTTTTATCCTGCAGACGCCAGATGCTCGATAAGGATTTTCACGCCGATGCCGATAAGCACTAATCCGCCGAGGGCCTCGATTTTATTCTCGAAAATGTGACCGGCCGTCTTGCCGATGTAAACTCCCAGGTATGACAGTACGAATGTTACCACGCCGATGACTATCGCAGCGGTGGCAATCGAATTATTCAGAAACGACAGCGTTATACCCACGGCCAGCGCATCGATACTCGTCGCCACCGACAGGCTCACTAACATCAGCGTATTCATCGGGTCCGGGCGCCGCTCGGCCTGTTTGATTTTGAACGATTCGTAAATCATTTTCACGCCAATCCCCGCCAGCAGGCCGAAGGCTATCCAGTGGTCGTAACTTGCGAGAACCTCTCTTGCCGTAAGTCCGCAAAGCCAGCCGACGACAGGCATAAAGGCCTGGAAGGCGCCGAAGAAAAGCGCGATTCGAAAAACATGGTTTATCTTCAATTGCTTGTACGCGGCACCGCTGGCAATGGAGACCGCGAACGCGTCCATCGCCAGACCCAACGCAATGACTATTATAGTAACCAGGCCCATCAGCTTCTCCGCCTGATTCGATACCACAATCGGCGCCAAACGTCAAGCAGGGTCTTGCATCTTGAACCTTGTGTCTCTTTAAAATTCAGTTCCGCGTATTCGCACTGATATATGCGAGCGGCCGAGTCGTACGCCCTGGCGGCCTCCTCTTCATCATCGAAACGGCCCAGTTTTATCCTCTTAAAGTCATGTTGCATTATGACCAACCATTTTTTGCTTCGTTTCTCCCAGTATATCCCCTTATATTTACTGGATGTCTTGTTCCTATGTCGTCGGCGGTTATAGGTGTTTTGCGTCTGTGTGGCAGGACGAAGGTTCGCTTTGCGGTTATCCAGGCCGTTGTGGTTGATGTGGTCAACGAACATCCCTTCCGGCACCGGCAGGACCTGGCGGTGCATCGTTATAATCTTTCGTTTTCCCCGCCTTTCACACCACCCACTTCGTGTCGCGTAGAATGACCTCTCTTTTCTTCTCGCCTGCCATTTATATTTATTGAGCCGCTCGTAATCATCCGGGTCCACCATCGCGTATTTTCCCTGTGTCAGCGGAATTCTTCGAAACTTGTAGCCGTATCGGATTTTGCGGTACATAAGCGCGACTTGCACCATCGGCCGCTCTATAACCGTCGGTACGTGTATCTTGAAGTTGACCTTAATATCTACCGCGATGCTTCCTGCCCCTTGCCCGTGTCTATCCGTGTTTTCGTCTGTGTTAGTCCGTGTTAAAAAAAACAAGTCCCCCCACTATTGGACGAACTTGCGCGTTTTGTACGAAAAAAATGGATTTTCGGGCCGCCCGAAAAGAGCTAAGTCTTTATGCTGGAATGAATAAAAATTTTTTTCAAAAAGTCCATTTTGGGGTCCCAGACCCCTGCGCGTTTTGTTCGAAGTGGATACCTGCTGTCGCATATTTTTCCACCTATCTTAACACGCAAAACTCCCCTTTGGTGGGTTTTGGGTTCGCCACGGCGAAGTCAAAAACGCATTTTGCCCACCTTGAGCGAGCATAATATGTCGAAATAACCTGAATCTTGACAGCTAATGGTTTTTGAGGACAATGGGGACGATTAACCGATAAATACGAATATCACCCTCCTAACGAAAACTGTTACAAAAGGCCGAAGTTCGAAATGTTACAATTAAAACAACAGATACTTGCTGGCTTTAAAAACTGTGGATATAAAAACGATCTCCTCAGGGAAGATTATATATATTTCGATGGCAAAGAAAGCAAAACTGCAGAAATAGTCGGCTTCAGTCAGCCAACTTATAATTCTTCCACTGCATGCATCGCTGCAATTGATAAGACTAAATTAAATGGGAAAAAGATATCATCATATCAATCGCTTGGATGCCCGGTGCTGTTAGTTTGTGATGATAGAAACTTACAATTCTGGAAAAATGATGGTGCTAATGTAGTGGTTCACGAAGAAGTCGATACGCGAAATGTGACGGGATTTTTTAAAAAATACGAAAAGGATTTTTCACCACAAAGCATTTACGAAGCCAAAACAATCGGTCGTGTAAAGAAAGAGTATCAACTATCATTTGCTGACATCGGCGGTTTAATGGGAATCGTAGAGAAGAAAGAAGGGGAGTATTTATCAGAGCTTACCGAGAGAATAATTGTATCGCTTAAAACCAATTGCACAAACGTTAAAGAAGATAGTACATTTAATAAATGGCTTTTTCAAGCGGCCTTTTGGCTTATTGGAGCCAAGATATTAGCAGATAAAAAGGTAGAACGATTTAAAAATCTAAAAATCTCAAACATTGATGATTTGGTTGAACGCGTCAAAAGACATTATAATGCATCCAAATCACTCGATATTACAAATGTCATTCAAAAAAAGGCTTTTGAAAAAGTTGCAAAAGAAATCGTAGAGCCAGTATCAAGTTTTTCTCATCTTACTATCGAGTCATTGGCTTATGTATACGAAAATACCCTCACAAGCAAAGACACTAGAAAGGTTTTGGGGACTCATGCAACACCTTCATGGCTTGTTAATTATATGGTTTGGGAACTCATTGATTGGATTGAAGCTATCCCACAGGCAAATAGAATTATTCTTGAACCAGCCTGCGGGCATGCGCCATTTCTAACTGCTGGAGCAAAACTATTAAGCTCTCCTCTTGTTTATAATGGCAAAGAAGAAGATAGGCATAAATATCTTAAGGACCATTTGATTGGGATAGATAAAGACAACTTTGCCGAAGAAATTGCTCGATTGGCTCTAACTTTAGCAGATATTCCAAATCCCAACGGATGGAACATTCAGCATTCAGATATTTATGAAGCCAACATTCTGAAAAAAGCTGCTCAAAAAGCCACCATCCTATTTTGTAATCCACCCTTTGAAAATTTTTCACCAAAGAAAAAAAAACAAAGATATGGCAATACTATTATAACTGGCAACAAAGCGGCAGAGATTCTGGCAAAAACATTACCCTATATGCCACCTAACTCTGTTTTTGGAATTATCTTACCCCGGGGTTTTCTGCATAAAAAAAACCTCGCCGACCTGAGAAAATATGTTTTAGATAATTTTGAATTAAGAACTATCTGTAATTTACCTGATAATGTTTTTGCTAAAGCAGGACATCTGTCCACGGTGTTACTAGGCCGTAAAATTAAATCTAAAAAGAAAATTACATACTTGAATATAACTAAAGCTAATCTTGAAAGTTTCAAAAATACCTATCAGGCCGATGAAGAACTGGTCAACAAAGATATATTTTATAAGGCTGAAAACTACGATTTGCGAATTCTGGAACTAAAAGAAATATGGGACTATTGCAAAGAATACCCTAAATTCCGAGAATACGCAATAATCGGCAGAGGGATAGAATATAAGGATTTTGAAAAGTCTGTGAGAAAAGAGAAATTTCCCGGTGCTGTGAAAGGTTATGCTAGCTTTGAAACCTTTACCAAGGATAAGAAGCAAAAAAAAGTGGATATTAATATTACTAAATTGCCTGACTATTACTGGATGAGCCTTAATGCGACCGAAATTTGTAATCCTCGTTATGGTACCCAACGTGGACTTGCTCAGATCATAGCAAGTTATATGAGATCAAGTAGAAGTGTTTGGCGAATCGAAGGCGTGATAGATTTAGCTGGGGACCCTATATCAAATAAATTAATCTCTATTAGGCCAATTCCCCACAAAGGTATCTCAGTATATATTATTTGGGCATTGGTAAATTCCCCATTTACCAACGCTTATATGCATTGCCATTGTATGCGCCAAAATCTTGAAGGGGTATTGAGAGATATGCCGACCCCTTTCGACAATCAAGACTTATCTAAATTAGAAAGCATGGTTAAAGCTTACTTTAAATTATCAGAGCAACACATTAATGTTGCGCTAATAGATGAATCTAAATTAAATGAGGAGAAAAAACAATGCTTGCTTGCTATAGATTCGGAGATAATGCGTCTATATCGTTTACCTCCTCGGCTTGAGAAAAGGTTACTTGACTTTTTTGCAGGTGTTCCTCGAAAAGGTGTGGACTTTAAGTTTGACAGATACTACCCAGCAGGTTTCGATTCCTATATTCCATTACACATATTCATATCAAAGGAATTTGAAAATTCGACAGTTGAAAATGTAGCGAAATGGATTGAAAAAAATCGAACTCCAGAGGTGATAGAAGCACTTAAAAAGGCCGAAGAGGATTATAAGATAGAATAAATGGAAACATATCTTTTCGATACCAATATATGGTCAAAATGGTTTATTGGGGAGCTTTTTGTGACAAACAAAATAGCTCAAATAGATAAAACTTCAAAAATATTTCTATCTTCCATTGTTTGGGGTGAAGTGATATATGGTGCTAAGGCAAACAAGTCATTTGATTTTAAATCATATAGTAAATTTATACATCAACGATCTGAACCTCTAATACTTCCAATTGACAGACATGTTTCAAATGTTTATGGGGAATTAAGAGCATCCCTTTTTGAAAAATTTATTCGAAAAGGTAAAAACAAGCGACCGGAGCAACTAATAGACCCAGAAACGGCAACTAAAATAGGAATCCAAGAAAATGACTTGTGGATAGTTGCACAAGCCGTTACACATAATTTGATATTTGTTACAAATGAAAAAATGCATCGGATTTTTACTGTCACCCCTCAAGAATTTAAACACGAAATATGGTCATAAATCAGTATGAAAATTCAATTTGACACAAACCAGTTATGTATTCACACAACACTTTTCAAACCCTTTTTGCTTGTGCATCCTCCAGTTCGGATTTAATTTTCTTACTACGCCCATAAAGGGCTGCGTAATAATAGATGTGCCTCATCGCGGCCTCCGGATGCAAAGCCAACTAAAAATTCCCCTCACCGCAGCGAGTTCAACTGACGAACGACGAGTCACGAGTGACGAAAAACTACTCTGGTTTTTTCAGCAGGATTCTAATTCGCTGCTACCTTCAGTTCGGAGATTTGTTTATTTCTTCCTCTTGGCTTGATACAGGGCGCAATCCGTCGCTACTCCTGTCGCAGATCCGTTCCACGCGCAGGAGAGCCTCCCAACCTGATCTTCTCCACCTCCAGAATCGCCTTGCCTCCCCTGAAAACCATGACGTTGCCTGTTGACTCGCTTACCGTCACAGCGGTGGCTCTGGTGACAGCAGTGATCCCTGCCGCGGCGTGATGTCGCGCGCCGAGGCCTCGGGGAAGTTCGAACGCTTCCTGACCGGCTGTCTTCAGAAGCACGCCGCAGCTTTCGACAACTCCGTCGCCCCGCACGACGAATGCCCCGTCGATGGTCGAGAGTTCCTTGATAGTCTCCTCGAAACTCCTGTCCATGATGTTCCGTTTCTCTTCGGGGTGGCCACGGAACGGGTTCAGAATCAACGGCCTCGACATCGAGAGTACACGGCTTGCATCCCCTACCACGAAGATCGCTCCCACAGGCTTTCTTTCCCGACCTTCGTTGCCCAAGGTTGTCGCCACCTCCAGGACTCGCTCGATCACCTCGGGCCCGGAGTCCGGGGACGGTTCCTCCTCAGGTTCCAGAGGCGCGAGCATCTCGAACTCACTGCCGACCTCGGTCACGACCAGAGTGTCCAGCGTGCCGCTCGCGGTGAAACCAGAGAGACACACAACGATATCCCCTCGGGACACCAGACCCTTCGTCAAGGCCATGAAGACGGCGATCTTCACCTGTCCGAGACGGGACAGGGGGACGTCCGGCACGCGAATGAAGCGTGTTCCTTTCTCCTCCTGCTGTTTCTCCTGCCGTGGCGTCTTGGTGACGAAGAAGACCTTGCAACGGAACCCCTCAAGCAAAGAGAGTCCATCTTTCTTAAGTGCATCGGCATAGACAAGAACCGCGCTGGCACCGCAGGAAGTGATTATCGAGCCCACATGCGTCACCAGGCTCCTCGTTATGGTGCCCGCCGCCCTCGAGACAAGCGGAGTCCCCGCACCCCCGACCGCTATTTTAGAAAACGGGCGCCGGATATTGACAGAACCTCTTACCTCCTCCGCCCGCGTGGAAGCTTCTGACTCGTCGCTTTGTGTCTCCTCTTGGCCTACATCCTCATCAGGCATTGCATTTCCTTTCGTTTCTTGGAAGGTCCAGCATAAATAATAATGCCCGTGACATAGCCATACAACACAATTTTCACCCACCAACTCAAACCTACCGACTTATCAATTAACTAATTCACTCTCCCCAGACCCAAAAACTACTGAGGTTTTTTCAGCAGGATTCTACTGTCGGCCACCACACACCCCTGTCCTGAGCGCGCCTGTCCTGAGTGAAATCGAAGGAGTCGAAGGGCACCGCTTCTTAAATCTTAAATGTGAAATCTCCCAACCTTAACGGTCGATTCCGGCACTAACTGTTATTGACAGGTACTGAAATTCTGTCCGCATCCCGATACATCGGGGCTGAGGCTAAAAATTTATGCTTTTTATTCGCGCTACCTGTTATTAACAGGTAGTGAAATACTTCCAAATGTAAACAGTGTAACTCCGTGTGAATCCGTGTCTACCTGTGCCTTAGGTATCCGTGGTTAATTTAATGCGGTTTTTTTAGCAGGATTCTACTATCGGCCATAACGCAGCCTTGTCCTTCGGGATAGACAATCAGCAAAGCTATTTTTTTCGAGGCCTGCGTATGGAGAAAAGCTGGCGTGGGTAATCAATCGTAAGGATAAATTTTTCCAGGAATTTCTTCCTCCCAAGCAAAAAGGCCTCGCAGCCTTCGATAAAATCAATAGGCGTGGTAGGTATGGTGTACAGTACCTTGTCTCCGGGCATGCCGTTAGGCAATGTCTGCAAAATATCCACACTTGAAGTATGAGAGTAAGCGTATGCCTTTCCACCTGCCGTCTTTATTACTTTGGCAGATACGGATTTTAATTTATGCCCAAGCTGAACAGCTATCTCGGCCGGAAAAACACAGTCATCCGCCCCGGTGTCCACAATCGCCAACGCAATAATCCCTTTTTTTGTATCGGGATTAATTACACGAATCCATAACATTGGGCGGGACTGGCCGGAAGCTACTGATGTGAAACGATAATCCTTTATCGGCATCGTACTTGCTTAATAAATGTAGGCTACGTTCTTTTTAGGCACAAAAACAATAGCGGGAACGCTCACGCCCTTTTTTCTTGCCTTCTCGATTACTGCGGCAGGGTCCTGCCCGGACGCGATAATCTTCTCTTCTCCGGGGCTGATTGCTACATATTTGCCCTGATATTTCTGCTCATGGGCAAGTAATCTGCATTGTTTGGGCTTTTTAGCTCTCACAAAACAACCTTTCACTTCTCTTTCCCGTTATAGCATACATTATTTATCATCCTGTTACAAGCCCAATACGCTGTTTTCCCAAAAAATAGACCCAAATAGCATACTTGAAATAAGCTATAGCATTTAAGGGCCGATTACTCTGGTTTTTTCAGCAGGATTCTACTATCGGCCATAACACACCCTTGTCCTTCGGGATAGACAATCAGCGGGTTAATATCCAGCTCGGCTATCTCCGGCTGGTCGGTCAGCTCGGCCGACTTTTGCACTAACTGTTATTGACAGGTAGTGAATTCTTTTCTCCCTTATATCAATCCCGCTTTGATAAAATAAACTATTTATTAGCACTAACTGTTATTGACAGGTACTGAAGTTCCCCTCCTTTGTACTCCCCCGTATCCTTACAATTTACTGCTTATTGGCACTAACTGTTATTAACAGCTAGTGAACGCTTTTCTCCCTTATATCAATCCCGCTTTGATAAAATAAACTATTTATTGGCACTAACTGTTATTGACAGGTACTGAAGCTCACCTCCCTTGTACTTCCCTGTATCCTTACAATTTACTGCTTATTTGCACTAACTGTTATTGACAGGTAGTGAAGCTCCCCTCCTTTGTACTCCCCCGTATCCTTACAATTTACTGCTTATTTGCACTAACTGTCATTGACAGGTAGTGAATTCTTTTCTCCCTTATATCAATCCCGCTTTGATAAAATAAACTATTTATTAGCACTAACTGTTATTAACAGGTAGTGAAGCTCCCCTCCCTTGTACTCCCCCGTATCCTTACAATTTACTGCTTATTTGCACTAACTGTTATTGACAGGTACTGAAGTTCCCCTCCCTTGTACTTCCCTGTATCCTTACAATTTACTGCTTATTTGCACTAACTGTCATTGACAGGTAGTGAATTCTTTTCTCCCTTATATCAATCCCGCTTTGATAAAATAAACTATTTATTGGCACTAACTGTTATTGACAGGTACTGAAATTACCTAAATCCTAAATGCTACCCGCTAACCGCTAAGTTTTCTATCCTGAGCGCACCTGTACTGAGCCTGTCGAAGTAGTCGAAGGGTTTTCACACATTCCCTAAACGCTTCGCCGCGGTGGTTTCGTGAATCGTATCTCGCATATCGTATGTCGACAGTTGAGAGAATGAATATTTTGTAGATTGCCGCGTCCGCCGCTTGCCCGCCGTAGGAGGTTAGGCGGAATTTACTCGAGTTTATTCGTGTTAATTCGTGGTTAAGTATCAACTTTGTATCTCTGCGTTAATTTATGCCATAGGTATCCGTGTCCACCTTCGGTGAGACCTCGCACACGGGCGGGTAAATCCGTGGTTAATTAATCTCTGAGCCCTCGGTGAACTCTGTGGCTTAATTTAAAATATTAGAGTATTGAATCCGCGGGCCTTTGGCATTATATTTGACATTTTGGCTGAGTAAACCGGTTTAGTAGGAGCATATTATGCCCAGGGAAATCGATTGTATTATGAATCCGGCTGCGATCGCCGTCGTCGGTGCGACGAATCGCCCCGGCAGCGTCGGCCTTGCTGTCTTTCGAAATATCCTCAGAGCGGACTTTCAGGGCGTGCTTTATCCGGTAAATCCACGCTCCAAATTTGTCCAGAGTGTACGGGCCTATCCGGCTTTGGCGGACATACCTGACGAGGTGGACCTTGCGGTGATTATTGTCCCGGCAGATATTGTCTGCTCTATCTTGGAGCAGGCCGGCGAAAAGGGGGTAAAGGGCGCTATTGTCATTTCCGCCGGCTTTAAGGAAATCGGCGGCCACGGTGTTGAGTTGGAGAACCGTTTGAAAGAAGTGGCCGAAAAATACGGCATTCGTCTGGTGGGCCCCAATTGCCTTGGCGTGATTAACAATAATCCCAAAATCTCAATGAACGCGAGTTTCGCCACAAAGATGCCAATGGTCGGGAGCATCGCTTTCATTTCGCAGTCCGGGGCGCTTTGTACTGCCGTGTTGGACTATGCTGCGGGCAAGAATATTGGGTTCTCAAAGTTTGTCAGCTTCGGCAACAAGGCCGACGTGAACGAGGTGGACCTGCTGCGTTATCTCAAGGACGACCCGGACACCCATGTGATTTTGATGTACCTGGAGGACATTACCAATGGCCGGGAATTTCTTGAAACGGCCAGGGAGATTACCTGGCAGGCTCGCAAGCCGATGCTCGCTATCAAATCCGGTTACTCGATGGAGGGGGCGCGGGCGGCGGCGTCTCACACGGGCGCGCTTGCCGGCTCGGACAACGCCTACGACGCGATTTTTTACCAGAGCGGCATCCTGAGAGTCGAGGGTGTTGACGAGCTTTTCAATCGTGCGATTGCCTTTGCAAGGCAGCCGATACCCAAGGGCGACCGCATTGCGATAATCACGAACGCGGGCGGCCCGGGAATTATGGCAACGGACGCGGCAATCAGGCACAACCTGAAAATTGCGAAACTTTCGGACGAGACAAAAGACAAGCTGAGAAAGCAGCTTCCCGCAACGGCCAGCGTCGAGAACCCCGTGGACGTAATCGGTGACGCGACGCACGAGCGTTACGAGACGGCCATTCGTCACACACTTATGGACCCGAACGTCGACGGGGCCATTGTCATCCTCAGCCCCCAGGCGATGACTGATGTTGTGCAAACGGCGGAGATTGTGCCGAGGGTCGTAGAGGGTATTGATAAGCCTGTGCTTTGCGCGTTTATGGGAATCGTGGACGTTTCGGAAGGAATCCATTATCTGGAAAGTCACGGCATACCAAATTATCAGTTTCCCGAGGCGGCCGTCAGGGCGATGTCGTCGATGGCGTTTTACGGGAACCTGCTTCAGCTCGAAGGACGGCAGGAACGACAGGTCACCGCCGACCGTGATTACGCAACGGCAATTATAAAGGATAAACTTGACGGCAGAGATAGCTATTATATGCCGGAGTTCCAGGCCAACGAGCTTCTGCAGTGTTACGGCTTCCCGGTCCTGAAGACTATTCTGCTAAAAGACTCAACCGATGTGAAAAGAGTCGCCCAGGAGGTCATCTTCCCGGCTGCTATGAAGATTTCATCGCCGGATATTGTGCATAAGTTCGATGTCGGCGGAGTTCGGCTGAAAATAAAAACGCCGGAAGAGGCCAAACAGGCCTTCGAAGAGATTATTAACAATGTAAAGAAGTCTAATCCCACGGCAAAAATCGACGGCGTGATTATAGAGCGAATGGCCAAGGGCGGAGTGGAAGTCATACTCGGGGCCGTCAGGGACAAAAAGTTCGGGCCTATTTGTATGTTCGGACTGGGCGGCACGTTTGTCGAGGCGATAAAAGACGTTACTTTCCGGCTTGCGCCGATGTGGGAAATAAGCGCAGAGATTATGATTCAAAGCATCAAGACGTACGAGATACTCAAGGGCGTCCGCGGTGCGCCGCCTTGCGATATAGACAGCATCAGAGACTGCATCCTTCGCCTTTCACAAATGCTGACCGACCAGCCGGAGATAGCCGAGCTGGATATTAACCCTCTTATTGTCTATCCCGAAGGACAGGGCTGCGTAGTGGCTGACAGCCGAATCCTGCTGAAAAAACCAGAGTAGTTTTTCGTGAATCGTCGTTCGTATCTCGTATATCGCCAGTTGAGGCCGGAGAAGCCGGTTTTCGATTAAAAAGCGTATAACGTTCAGCCCTTCGACTACTTCGACAGGCTCAGTACAGGTATGCTCAGGATAAATGGGGATTTCAGTACCTGTCAATAACAGGTAGCGCTAATAAACAGCAAATTGTATTAATGTGGGGGTGATACAAGGGAGAGGAGTTTCACTACCTGTCAATGACACCTAGCGCAAATAAACAACATCTTTTATGGACTCGGGGGAGTGTATAAGGGAAGTAGACTTTCACTACCTGTCAATGACAGGTAGCGCTAATAAATAGCATAAATTTTTAGCCACAGAGGTCACAGAGAACGCAGAGACCTCAGAGATTACTTTGGCGACGGCCCGGATGGGCCTTTTGTGTTCTTCGCCTTGAATATTTCTGCAAGCAATCCATTCGACCTTGCTCAGGACAGGGCTTGCTCAATCTTCCAGACTTGAACACAATTGCTACGCAATGAATGCCAAAGTATGAATACTAAAGACACGGATTTACACGGATTAACACTGCTGGTTATTAATTACTGACTTACAAAAACTTGAATAAATCATGACCAATGAAAATCCTGGCCAATCCTTCCGGCCGAGATTAATTATACAACAGTTTCCTTTCCCCGTCAACGACGTGAAAAGGAAATTGATTATTGATTAATGATTATTGATTATTTGTGGAAAAAACCTAATTTGCTGCACTTTGAAGAAAGGAAAGAATTAGCCACAGAGAACACAGAGTTCACAGAGATAAACTAACCACAAACTGACCCGAAAGTGGGCGAGCCGTAGCTTGTAAATTCACAATCAGGGTAATTTATCTTCCTTTCAGAAAAAGGTGATTATAATTATCACTTCACAATTAGTTCTTTCCCAATACCATCGGCAATCTGACGTGCAGCGACAGCAAGATCTACACGTGCGTCTTGGTCGGCCCAAGAACCTTGAGCGCCACCTCTGCCATTCTGCCAGTTGGCACCCACAAGGAGTTGTCCCGTCTTGGTCAAGACAATCTTTATAGTCGCGCTCTGTGGTCGTCCGTCATACCCACCCACTGACTTGACAAGAATGACAGCATCTATGCCTTCTGTTGACAGGCGCGCGAGATTTTGAGGCTGTATTATCTCAATTTCATTCAAGTTCTCACGCACCATGAAACTAGTAATTTTGCCTGTGTCAATTACATCAAACCCATATCGTAATAGTTCCACCCCGATTGCATCTGCCAATACTCCACCACTTGGCATGAGTGCAATAGATTTAATTTCATGAGGCAGCCCGTTTGGAGGTCGTGATATGTTCATTTTAGGCCCGGCACAGCCGAAGGTGAAGAACAGAAGCAGAAAAATTGGACATGCAACTACTTGCAACGACACAATTCGCCTCATAGTATTCCCCTTCAAAGATTGATTATTACTCATTCGGCTCAAAAAATAGAGTCGAAAACACCGATTGATTCTGTCAGTATAGGAAACTCTCATTGCCCATCCCGGATGTCAATTCAGAATTATACCTTTTTTGTCAGGAAATTCAAGATTTATTCAACGCCCCTTGGGAACGCTTACGCGCTGCCGGAGGCCGCCCCAAGGTTAGATGTAAAATGACACATCTAACGGGGCAGGCGACAAGAAAACAAAAAACGGCACGCTGAAAGCGTGCATAAAAAAATTATCCGAACCGCAGGCAGCAGCGACTTAAAAAGTATTACGGTTTTGTTACGGGAATTTGTACAATTACATCAATCAACAGGTAGTCCTTATGCAGAAAAAAACGGCCTTTGTTTGATTGAACGACTCAGATACAAATAATGAATAAACTTCTAATCCTTGATAAGAGTGCTTTTCAAGGGACGGCACTTAGTAAACTGGTCAGGTTTGTCAAGTGTCACGGTGTCATTCTGCCACATGCCCTTTGTGTTGAATGTGCTGTCAGTCAAAAAGGTAATCCACCCAAGGATTCCAAAGATCCCAAGATGCTGGTACAAAAACTCCTTGATGTTGTGAAAAACGGAGGATACGCGGGTAAATCGCCAGGCAAAATTGTTAAAGAAGAAAGATTAAGAAAAGCTGCAATTGAATCTCTTGTTGATATAGAAGAAACACAGATAATGAGGGAAGGCATACTCGATGAAGAAATCGACCTTGAAAAAATAAGGGAGGATTGTGACAATGCGTTCAAGCCCATAACAGACTTCGTGGAGTCGTGGGCAGATGGATACTATAAGTCCATAGGCAAGAAGCAGTTGGAAAAAGATTTCCGAGAAGAGGTTGACGAGAGTGACTTAGTTGGAAGGCTGAGGAAATGGTTACAATACATTGACAGAGCGAAAGATGACTTATTAAACAAATTATTAGGCAATGGGAGTGATGCGATGTCAGCGGATAGGTGGGAGTGGCAGCTTTTGAGACTGAATCTTGCATGGGGAACCGAGTTGGCAAGCAAGCGAAATAAGAGTGGTCCCAGCTTTGAAAATTATGACGAGATATCAAACGACGTTTTCGACATCCACTATGTTTCGCATCTGTCACAAGTCGATGGTATGGTAGCGGGCGATAAGAGGCTAGTGCAGCCGTTAACTATAGCGGCATTTCCCGAGAAGGATGTTTTTGACAGTATTGACGACGTGCCCGAACGGTATTGAAATGAGAATTAAAGGTGCAATCGCATCATTACTTTAATTTTATATTACACATAGTAAAATTAATTATCCTCCAGATTTTCGCGTTAGGCAAGGGATTTTCGTATCTCGTCGTTCGCCAGTTGAGTATCGCCGTGCCGGCGACGGCTAAACAACCCCCCGGCGCGAGCACCGGGGCTAACCAATTTGGATTGGTGCTTTCGCGGGAATGACAGGAGAAGATGGGGAAAAAGCGGTAGACAGAGGGCGGGAGGTGAAGTATGTTTGGATGACTCGGCCAGATCCCTCCACTTCGCTGCGCTTCGGTCGGGATGACAAAAGGGCAGGCTGCGCTTCGGTCGGGATGACCCGTCTTCGTCCGCCACTTTAGTGGCGAGACTACGCCGAGGCAGGCAACAAAAAAGAAACCCACGGCAGTGCAGGGGAAAGAAAAGAAGTGTGTCAACCGGTACATAGGTAACAATTTATGCCGACTACATGGGTAACACTTTCTTAGGTTTATGTTCGTTTATCCGGGCAGCTGCCCGGATAAACGGCTGGCTTTTGGCCGGCTCTATCCGCC
>Ga0307443_1000070_pt1 | contig 75587 bp, 59 predicted proteins | sample SalMarSW160220MG_FD_202148 | JGI IMG/M metagenome (GOLD analysis project Ga0307443, IMG submission 202148) | Salt marsh sediment microbial communities from the Plum Island Ecosystem LTER, Massachusetts, United States - SW1601-220 | ecosystem: Environmental > Aquatic > Marine > Intertidal zone >... | reverse complement strand
AGTAGCAGCATTTCTGGTTGTTTCAACTGCTCTTGAAGTAGACGCTACAGCACCGACCAGAGTAGCAGCATTTCTAATAGTTTCAACTAGCCTAGTTACGCTGGCGATAGCACCTACAATAACAGAAGACGTAAACCCCTTAGTGGCAGAAGCAACTAGCCCAACGGAAGTCGCAGTATTCCTAGTTGTAATAATCGCTCTTGCAGCAGAAGTCACAACTCCTACAGCTACAGAAGCGACTATCTGGGCTATTTCGATTATTGTAGCAGAAGCTACTAGCCCGACAGAAACAGCAGCCTTCCGAGCAAACCCAAGAAAGCCTAAAGCAGTTACTGTTAGCCCTACTATAACACTGCTTTCTATTAAAGGTTCTTCATCTCCCCAAATTCCCCATGTTGGCTCAGGATAAGCGAATTTCCTTACAAAGTAATCATCAATATAAGCAGCACCAGAACTCCCACCATTCGCTATACGAAGTTCTGTAATTGAGGTAGGCTTGGGTGTGTTATAATAAGGGAGAGTTATTCCATCTCCAGTAAGTTTAGCTCCATCAACCCAAACGTGAATCTTGTCATTTGCAAAATCCCAACCGCACTCAATCTCATACCAAGTATTTATTACATAAGTTTTATCAGTCGGAAAGTAATGATAGCCTCCAGTATCACGATACCTGAAGTGTCCATTACACATCTGCACCCAAATTGTACTGTTGCCATTGTTATCAGCAAGAGCAATAAATGTAGTACCCGTTGTAGCTGCTACTCTAGCCCATACATGAGCTAATAGAAGGGTTGAATTATGAGTCTTTTTCAGCCATTGAGTGCTTCCTGCGCTACCTGGTTCTCCGGCAGCATAAGTTCCATGTTTTACAACAGTGTCTTGCGATACCCAGTTGTCTATTGTGTCCCATAAGTTTAAGTTGTCATTCTCAATATCATCAAAGAACTCAGGAAAGGTATTAGCAGCATCGCTACCATCACTGTCACCAGCCTTGCCATAATAAACATAGAAAGTAGCAATTCCGCTATCAGGAATGGAATTGAACTTTACCCAGAAGGTTGCGTTATCGCCAGAAGTATAGTTCGTTTTTTTGTGGTATAGTTCAGTCTCTCCGTCTGATTGAGTAAAGCGGACATCATTAAAGTTATCCAAACAATGCCCATCTAGGCTATGAATCTCTTGCTTTACAGATGTTTTTATAATATCGCCATCTGCATTAGCCCCAGTATTATCAGCAAACCACGCTATATCTTCTCCAGGTTCTACCCCACCACCTTGCAAGCAAGTTGCACCTGAGACAGTAGCATACCCACAAGCGTCTAGGCTACTGCCGTTCCACTTAAAGAAATAGCACCTATCATGATGTCCACCTGATAACTCACAGGTTTGAATAGCAAGATAATCTCCAATACCAAATATACCATCTCCACAGTCGCCTTGTGTGCTTGCAGCATAGTCCGCAACATGATTCCAGTCATTATCAAACCTGGAAATGTGAGTTTTCCAATCATGGAAAACTACCCACCAGCTACCCTTGTGATAGCAAGCCCCTTCGATAGTGCCTCTCGCTGTTAGAAACCCAATATAGTGTTCTTCCACATAGCTCAAATCACTACAGTTAAAAACTTTGACATAATTTGTTGTAGGGAGCCCATTAGATACAGCATCCCATGTGCCAGAACCAACATAGAGTTTCCCGTCTTTTGCCCAAAGCCCTGTAACTGCATAACAGTCTGTGCCATCAGTCATAGCATGGTCGTTCTCAATAACAGGGTCTAGTGGGTCTCCATTCTTATCCAGTTTATAAATATGGAATCTATCAGTAGCGTATAGATAAGTTCCATCTGTAGTTACACCCTCAGCATGATTACCACCACTTTCAGGGTCAGCATCAATTTTGTCTTCAAGTGTAGTGATAACAGGAAACGAGAATGGCGTAGTTGTCCCAATCGTCTTATAGACAACTACTTTCTTCTGGTAATTAGTCTGTGCACCAGCAGAGGTAGCGTTTATCGTTATCTTTTTGCGGTACTTATAGTCGTTGTCATACCAAGCCATAATCTAATCCTTAAAAGGGACAGCCAGGTGTTTCCTGACTGCCCCCTTATTTACTACCATTAACCACTATCTTTCTGATACAGAACTTTCATCTGCACGGTGAGTTTGTCGGTGTCTTCCAACGCTATGCCAGCATTAAAGCAGCACTCGGCATATAACTTGTCGTTAGCATCGTTACACACACCAAACCCAGTGACAGTCACAGTTTCGCCAGCGGTGAACTCATGGTCAACTTGAACAGTGTCATCTGTTACGGTGGTTGCCACGCTTGCTACTGAGTCTGCATCAGCTATGCTGACCCCTGACTTAGTACTCTTAGTAGCAGCAGGAGTAGCATACGTTGAAGTTTCTGCGGCTGCGGTACAAGTGCCTTCATAGCACACAACGCTTTTGTAAGCATTGTCCGCTACTGTCTCTTCACCACATAAGAGCCTTACAGCCTCACCATACCCCTCTTTAGTTGGTTCTTGTGATTGTGCCATTTCTTAACCTCCTAAGCGACTACAATTTCCTTTATCGCGGTCGCTTATTCTTAGTACCACACTCAAAAAGAGTGCAAAGGGAGTTAATCGACCCTCCCTGAAACTTAATGGTAAGTTAGAATTGCGATGTCTCTCACAATAACCAACTCGCCAGCCATCATACCAGTTGCCTATCACCCCAAATTTCCGAGTCTTCTGACGGCTAATAAGCCTGCCATCTCCTGTCTTGTGGTCGGCAGCAAAGCTAGCCTTCGCCCCCGAAGCTGTTGCCTTTGCACCTAAACTTAAAACCTTCATAAACCTCCTAGTCCGTTGGATATTCCTTAAAAGAATCAGCAGTCACGAGTTTATTAAGCTCCGTGTAATATAGACTTAATTGAGCCAACCCCCACGATTGTAGATTCCCTGCTACGCCGACAGCTTTGTTGACTTTGTTTATCTTTGTTTGTGCTTTAGCAACGGCAGCCTGACCGCAAACACCTAGAACCAAGATTCTCTCTAAGTTAGGATTCAGCGTTGACGCTGTGTCTGACAGAGAGTGATATTCCTTACAATAGAGATAAACATTCGCAACCGCCGAAGGCGCAGTATCTAATTCTATTCTGAGAATATCCCCCCACACGGAGAACTGCCTGAATCTACGAGGCTGTTTATCCACCGGGTATTCCACCTCTTTGACTTCAAGTAAATCGTCTATTGAGCTAAGGTCAATCTCTCTCGATGATGCGACGGTTGTCACTGTTTCCTTCACCTCATAGGGAGAATACTTCGCCATCTCTATTAGACAGTCAGAGATATAAACATCAAGCTCATCGTCAGTCCATTTATAATCTTCGCTGGATGATACTAATTCATCGTTGAGCTTTTGCCTTGCTACGGTTCTTATTCCGCTTAATAGCTTCATATATCACCTCTACTTTTTCACCGGGCTTTCACAGTAGTCAATAAGCTGTGCTTCTGTCATAGAGTCAGCCATCTTAGCCGCCTCTTCGCTGTAACTTCGTGGTGTTTCTCCGCGCTTCATTGACAACGCTATGCAAGCCAGTTTCTTTTGATCCTCCGAATAAGGCATTTATTTCCTCCTAAAAAATACCAACAAGGCAAAGTAGGCTAACAACTAATAATCCAACTAGGGAAATCGGTATCAGCCAACGGATGCCATCTAAGCCAGATTCCTTTTCTAAGTCACCCATATCACTCCAAATCTCTTTCATTCAATCTCCTCCTTTACTACCATGTAATAAGACCGTCACCTGAACGAGTCAGCGTGTGCGGTATCTTTACCTCTCTATGTTCTGGGTCTAAATGGAAAAACTTATTCTCAGGCGTGCTGAACAAACACACGCCATGAACCCCTACTCTTTGAGCCTCAGCCAAAACTTGCTCTGGTTTATCCACGTGCTCTAAGACTTCGCTCATCCAGACAAAACCAAACTCTTTATCTTTGAAATTCAAATGATGCGCATCCATCACTGTTACTCCCTCACCCTCTTTAATATCTATCCCCACATATTCTCCTAATTGCTCCAATGGCTTGCGATATACCTGAATAACACCGCATCCGATGTCGAGAACTTTCTTAGGACTACAGACTTGAGGCAATAATAAAAGTCTCCAGGGCTGCACACCCTCCATGTTTCTAGGCTTCTTTAGCCTCTCCTCAATATCCTTTAAGGTTGGCAGCCAGTATTCCTCAAACACTTTAGGCTCATCGTACTCTAAGGCTTTCTTCCTGGCCTGGCGTTGCCTCTCTTCCATCTTCCCGTTCTTCCATAAGTTATAAGCCTGCTCAAGATATTCCAGAATCTCTTTAGGGTTACAGTTATATTCAAACGAGTCCTGTAAATCCCATTGGGCAAATTGGTCCTTTAATAACCACCCCCCAGCTTGTATCTCTGGTTGTGCAGTGTTATTACTCACGATTGTCGGGCAACCGCAAGCCTGAGCCTCTAACGCTGGAATACCAAACCCTTCACCCTTAGATGGTAGTAAGAAAACGTCCATAGCGTTATAGGCTCTAGCCATGACTTCCGGGGGTATCCCTAATCTCATCTCCTGTTGTTTAGGGAAGACCGTCTTATCTTTCAAACCGAATCCTATCCTTGCTTTTTCAAGGTTAAACCCTAAACTGTCATAAGGCGGAGTGTGCATATACCACACGATATTAGAATGTCTCTTGGCTAACTGGCTTACTGCCCACAAAGAAGCGTTCCAGTTCTTGCGCTTGCAATTTGTAGCCACCGTGCCAATGACAAACTTATCTTCCCACTTGAGAGACTCCCTTGCTGTTTTGCGTAATTCGGCGTTCGGGCTGTAGATACGGCAGTCTACCGAGTGAGGGATATAATAACTATCGAATCCTTGCTTTTTAAGTTCCGCTTGCCCGAACTTTGACATAGCTATCGGCTTGATAATACCTGGACTTTCTTTTAATACTTCTAAGACTCTTGGCGGTATTGGGTCGTGGTCAATCGGTATCCAAGGAGCCCAGTTTAATGACATTGGTGTTCCTTTTAATACCCATATATCAACAAGTGAAATAAGTAAATCAGCGTTCCAGTCTTTATAGTCATTCTCAATATGCATAACGCCATAGCCGTCATGCGGAACATTCGGGTATAAGGGAATATCACCCCAATTAGTTCTTGCGCCACTGAATCCGAAGAAGCAAAAGATAGCTACCTCATACCCTGCTTGCTTTAATTGTTTAGTTACCGATGCAGTTTGTAGCCCATAACCTGAATTACATAATGGACTAGCACTTTGCCATAAAATTCTCATAGTTTCCTTTCTAAAAAGGGGAGAGACCGAAGCCCCTCCCCTTAAAGTCCGATTAACGAATCGGTTTATTGAGCGTCACACAGACGAGCCGCTAACACGTTGTCCAGTGTCTTTACACCACACAGCATATCGATAGACACTACATTCGTCTTGGTTGCCATTGTGTAGTCATAGACTGCACGGCAAGAAAGACCCTTGTAGTTCTCGACAGCCGCTTTAGCTCCACCAATCGGAGGGGCTAAAGGTGCAGTCACCAGAGCAAAGGCGTTCCTGTGGAAAGCCAGGTTAGCAAGGTGGGTGGACTGGAAGGTTACTACAGCGTCATCGTCCTCATCTTGATAAAGCGCAGGACTGATAACACACACCGCAGTAGACACGGTTGCGGTTACACCTGTAGTCACAACGTAGCCATGAGGGTCGCCAGCAATCTTGAGGACATCGCCAGCAGTAACGGTTGCACCACTGGCAAGGGCATCAACAGTTATACTGGTAGCTGCTTTCACGCCTGCCCCTTTCAAGGCACCTGCTAAGTCGCCGACTAATGAAGAGTCTACGGTATGCTCAGAGATGTTCTGATCCATGTAGAAGTCCATCCCCATCACGCGCCCCATAGAGCCTTCTTTCAGAGCCTTCGTGTCACCACGCTTCTCAGCATGTAGAAAAGCGTCCAGAGCAATATATCTGGCTTCAGTTGTTGGGTGAAGCACAGCATATCTTTGGCTCATCGGGACTTTCTGTAAGTTAAGTTGCTCTCGAAGTTGGGCAATGTCGCCTACAACCTGAGTCGTAGCCGTAACATCGGTATGCCCACCTATATCCACATATAAGGCTGCCAATAGCTCGTCCACTCTCTGTGCCATAGCTCTCATCGCCGGGGCAATTAACTGCTCTGAAAAACTCACAACGTCCAGGCTTAGTTCTGAGGTCGTTACTTCAAAGGACACATCCAGATGATTGTCAAGCACTACTTGCACGCTAGACTCAGTAACAGCCTGAGCAGTAGCGGTGTCAGCGAAGGTATCCACAGTAAAGGATGCTGGCTTGCGAATAGTGACTGTTGAACCAACCTTTTGGAATTCCTTTGAGTAAGCCCTATGAACCAAGCTCGCAAGGACTGTCTCATTCTCCAGAGCCATCAAAGCCTCTTTTGCGATGATGCTCGGGGTAATTAGAGTATTACTCACTTAGGGTTTCTCCTGTTAGAGATTTTGTTTAGAGACGGAGACGACCTTTATTACGCCGTCTTTTCTTGCTTTTTCCTCCAGGCGATGTACTGTTCAGGACTCATTTTGTCCCGCTCTTCCATCGTTGGAGTACCTTCACCACCAGAGGTCAGGGCAGAATCAGGCGTTAAGTCCTCATCTTCCTTTTCCCCCTCACCAGCTTTTTTCTTGCTAGGTTTCCCTATCTTCGCAGCAACTTTCTCAAGTGCCTCTTCATCGGTTATACCGAGGTCTGCTAAGTCCTCGATATTCAGATGATACTTGACGGCGACTTGGGCTACCGTTGCGTCTGCTTTGGCCTTAGCTATAGCCTCTTTGTCGGCTTTTAGCTGTGCCTCGCTCGTTGCCACCTTCCTCTCCCTCTCTTCGATAGCGGTTGCCCTCTGTTCAAGGTCCTGCTTGCGCTGGTAAAGGTTCAAAAGTGCCGGGTCATCTCTCGCCTTGTCGAGTTCTGCTTCGTCAATCTGACGCTGTAGCGCAGTCAACTTCCCTTTTGTTGTTTCCGCATCCTGCCTCAGCGATTCAGACGCAGCGTTAGCAGCCTCGAGCTGGTCAGCAAGTTTCTTCTGCTCCCTTCCGGCAGCAGCTTTCGCGTCACTAACCATCTTTGTGACCTGTTGCTCTGTAAAAGTCTTTTCCTTTTTGTCAGAAGTACTCGTAGGCTCGCCTTCAGAAGTCTTCTCGTCCTTTTCGGCTTTCCCAGTTTCGTCCAATGTATAAACCTCCTAGTTTATTGCCTGCTTATGGTGCAGGCTAACCTTTCGACCCTTGTTAAAGTTTTTGGGTTTTTCTTTAATAAGATTTAGACTGTTAAAATAGCCTTTAATAAGCCCGACTTGATGTATATGTGGTATAAGGTAAAGAAAACGCCAGTATCAACGAGTTTTAAGGGGAAGTTTAGCTGATTACCTTCTTCCCCTACCTGTTCTTTGGGTTGTCTTACAACCACCCCGTCCTCTGTTCGCCCTGACCCCTCTGCCAGAACCGTCTCTTTTTGGTTTCATAATTCCTCTCTAAACTTGACTTTTAACATTATGTTTTGGTATTTTGAATATAGATGGCTATTAAGAAACAGATACTACTCGGTGTTGTTCTTTATGGGTTCTTTGGCTACCTGATAATAGGAACGTTCAAACCCTCGATACTCCTACCCACATGGACTCTTGGTGTCTATTTTGCCTTAGCTACGGCAATAGTTATCTGGGCTTGCATAGAGAGGGATTGGAAATTAAGGGGATTAGTAGGGCTCGGAGTCTTGGGCTATGTAGGGGTATGTTTCTTAATCGGGCTACTTCTACTCTGAACACCTATCAGTGCCGTAGGCTTCAACTCATAAGCCCAGCGTATTTATGATGCTCGCCCATGTTTATCACTTGTAAGTGCTTGTAGTGATGCCCCCACCTTACTATAAGCCAGCTTCCATCAGGCTTTTCCAGTAATGCTACATCAAATATCTCATAAGGGTCATAGCCCTCTGGTACATAGTCCAAGCGATGCCGATATTGGCCTCTCTTTATTACCTTTGCCCCTGCCTCCCTAGCTGAACGTACCATATCACTGAAATCTGTGTGAGTTTTTTGACTATAAGTCATCCATTGCTCATGTGGGTCTTCCCAAATAGGACGCTCGGCTGGTGGTATTTCTTTCCCTTCCCCCTCCCATAGTTGTTTTATCATTTCAGCTATTTGTACTGCTGGCGACACGCCCGAATAAGGAATGCCCACACTTGCACCACCTCCACTACCACCGCCACCTCCAAACTTATCACATCTATCACCAAGAGGTTGTAAGCCATAACCCCAATCTTTATTCATTACTGCGTCATTAAGAGCTTTATTGCCACATCTCGCTTCCAATCTCAGGTGTTTAGGAAGATTGTCATAGTATCTGAGCCACCTTTCCTGTTCTACGGTAGGAACTTTCGTGAAGTCCCTTTCCTCAGTCCAAATCCCTAAACGAAGCATCGTGTTATAAAACTCTCTATGCTCCATCAGCCAGCGGTCATCTGCATACCAAGTCCCCTCAAAATCTTCGGGCTTCTTGGAGAAGTCGGTGTACCAGGTAACATAATCGTCAATCAATCCTTCAGGGAACTCCGCTTTGTAAGCATCTATTCTATGCTCATCAGCAACCCATTCTGGATGATTTAGCTTAAATGCTTCTCTGGCTTCGTCTCTGGCTTCATCGTTTGAAATATAATACGGCGAATCCTTGTCTCCGTAACCCTCATACTCCTCACTCAACTCACGGTTTTTAATCTGCAAGTCTAGGACTTTCGGATTGTCCTCTATCAGCTCACGCCCTAACCAGTCTCTCAAAGGGTCATCGTCTAATAACAACCGCCTCACTTCCCAGCTATTACTCCCAAACTCAGCACTCGTGTCAAGATACTTGAAGTAGTTTTCTATTGAGTCTTTAGGGGGTAAATTGAATTCTACCGCTTTACCCGGTATATCCAATTCGTCAATGAGTTTCTTGACATCGTTGTAAGCCTCTAAGGAATAAATCTTAGCCTGCCCCCACAATGCTAACAGAGCGTTATCTTCAGGATGACTTTTCAGCCATTCTTCCCGGGGGTTCTGTTTGAGTTCGGGATGGTCTTTCAAAAACTCAGCCTGGTCTCTTTTGTCTAACGAATAATACTCCCTGAGTAAAGCTAAAGTCTGTCGGCTAAAGTTGCCTATATAATACTGAGGGTACTTCTCTTTAATCCCTACCCTCTCCTCATCGGTTGTTGCCTTTTGATATGCCTGCCACTGTAGGAAATACTCCTCGAAGGTGTCTCCCTCATTAAAGTCTGAGTTTATATCAACATACCGAGAACTCGGGCGATTTTGGTATTCCTCTTTTATCGCCTTCGCCTTAATGACAGACTGAACCAAATCGGGTATGTGGTATTTCGGGTCAATATCCTCTGGTTTTATCCCGCTTACTCTAGGTGATATATCGCCATAGAAGTCTTTAGTATCGTATATGTCCTCTTTGTTCACAGAATACGGTAGCGTGTCAGACTGCTTCGGCTGCCCTAACATATCTATAAACTCATCCCAGTAACCTCCACCATAAGTCTGCACACCAACGCCGAACATACCTGGGAGAGCTAATAGACCACCAGCAAGCCCTGTCTCCTCTATAGCTTCTATCAAGTCCTGAACAAACATCGGGACTAACCGCTCACGTGCTTGCTGTATTACCGATTCAGGTTCCAGCGATAACTCATCACCAACAAAAGTCTCGCCTTTGAGAAGGTCGGCGACAAACCCAAAGACAGGAGATAGCTTACTCCTGACAAACTGGTTCACTACCTGGTCTCTCTGAACTTCGGTGAGTTTCCCCGTTGTTGATATCTTCCTCATTCCTGTGATTATCTGAACAATCGTCCTGAAATACTGTTGAAAGCCTGCCCAGAAATCCAATCTCGTATTGCCGATTTTCAGTTTGCCGAAATCAGTAGAACGAGGGTCAAGCTCCACGCTGGCATCATCATCGGCTAATACCCATAGAGTTAGTATCGTGCAGTTAGCCATTACAAAGGAGAGTATGCCCCGAGCCATCATCTTACGAACAACAGGAGTAGCTCTGACAAATTCTATCGGTAGCATTATCCTACTCGCCTGATAGCGAGGCGAGAAAAGGGCAGCATTGAGAACTCCACCTATCTCTGACATCTTGCCAAGCAGACCTCTTCCTGACATTACATTTATAGCCCTGGCGAGTGCCTTATAGTCAGCAACCGTCCTACTCGTTCCTTCCCACGCCCTGGCATAACTGGCAAAGACATCCATTCTCAGCTTGTTAAGATAGGTAACATAAGCTCTCTCTGAATGAGATACAAGAGGGAAATATCGGGCAAACCTGGACATAAATGCCTCTTCTCTCTGTGTTATCTTCTCAGAAACGCCATATAGCGGAGCAACATATAACCCCGAGTCTTGGGATAGGTTATAATAGGGATTAGCCCTGATAATCTCATCAACCGTTCTAGCATGCTTCTTGCTGAAAAACGATATAACCATAGGTCTTAACGCTGGTACTGATTCCTTCGGCTGACCCCAGAATAGAAGTGCCCCCTGTCTTAACGGTGCTGATAAGTCCCACGAAGCTAATACCGCCCTGGGTATATTCAGAACGTCTAATGTTATCTCCCAAGCCTTTTGCCCTGCGGTTCTTTTGTCCATCACCGCTTTGACCAAATCGCCCCCAAACATATCTTCCAGTAACTTCAACTCCCCTGATGTTGGGATATTTCCTGAAAGTAATTTGGTTAAGGCTTCGGCTGTGTTTAACTGCTCAAAATAACGTAAGTCAGCATCCCTTATGGCATCGTATAACGCTTTAATATCACCATCCGTAAGTTGTAGTTCAGGCGGTGCAAAGTCCGCTCTCGGGAGTTCTCCCTTCAACGCTGCCTTAGACTTCTCAAACGCCTCTTTACCTTCCGCTGACCTTAAAATGGAAGCAGCTCTACCAGACCTCTTAACTAACTCTTCATGCTTTAACTTCTCTGTTGCTTCCCTTATCGGTTCTGCGTTCTTGATAAGGTCGGTTAGTTTCTTGACTACATCTTGTGTCTCTTCAAGATTAGCTTCTTCCTTTACCGCATCAAATATAACCTGTTTAGCAGATGCTTCTGCTTCACCTTTGGTAGCGTGGATAGGTATAGCTTTAGGGATAGCCCCCTTACTATGAGCAATTTCCAATACACTTTCAGGGGTTTTCCCAACATACTCTGTATTACCAACGATTATTTTCCACCAACCCTTTTGTTTACCAGTAGCAATGCGTTCTATAATTACGCCCTCTGGTGTTTGTAATAGGTTAGCTTCACCGCTTGGCATACGGCCTACTGTTTTGAATCCAGCTTCAGTCACAGCCTTGGGGATTGCTCTAGGAATATGTTTCTCTACTAATTTTTCTATATTGGCTTCTACTGATTGCTCTGAAGCTCCAACCAAATGAATTGACTGTTTTTCGCCTGTATTGGGGTCAATCCATCTTAAATTAGCCCCTGCTTTATCCCTGCCTACTCGTTCAAATTGAACATTCCCTACCAATTCATCATCCCGATAAATAGTCCATACATTGGGTTGTTCTTTTCTTAGTTCAATTTTAGGCTTTGCAACCTCTGGCGTAATTTCCACTCGATCCACTTCCCCCATAGCCTTCTCTAAAGCCTCTTGCCCTTCGGGGGTTTCTAATATCTTACCAGCAGCTATTATCTTGGCTTGCTCTTCAGGAATGCCTTGTTCCTTTAGCTTCGCCACCCAGCCGTCATAGTCCGCTTTTAATTCGGGAGACATTGCTTTATGAAATTGACCTACAGCACTTCCCCCACCGATAAGTGCAAGGGGAAGAGTAGCCATTGCCGTTCGTATCGTGGTCTCTGGTATATTTGCAAGTAACTCACGGTTCTCGTCAATAGTCTTGACCGTAGCATCCTGGATAGCACCCTGAACAATCTCCTCGAATATCTCAGCTAACTCAATCTTGGTAACAGTTGTCACTCCTCGTTTTGTTAATTCCCCTATTGTCCGTCTGGCTATCTCTCTCTGAACATTCCTTCTTAAACCCTGGAAGACAGAGGGGAATATAGCTTTTAATACTGGCATACCCCCAACGACTTCAATCGAAGAAATCAACGCCCCAATAGGGACTGAAAGGTCTGTTGCTTGCTCTTCCGTAGCCCCACTCATCAATAAATCCTCGTATAAATCATGTGATTGAGCAGGGGTTGTAACCGCTACACCAGCAGCTAATCCAAGAAAAGGATTCCTTGTGATGCCACCTACCACCATAGTTGTTCCCAAGAAAGCGAGTGTAAAAGCTGCGGTATCAGCAGCCACATACGCCCAATAAGCAGGGTCTTTCAGAATCCCCGGGGCTTCCTGAATCTTCTCAAGAGTTCCGCCTTCCCACTCGGGAGGAGGTCTTAATTCAGGATGACCTTCCACCCATTCAGCGTATTCGTCTTTGCGTTTAATATACCCTTGCCTGAATTTGTCACGTAACCCTTCAAGGAACTTCTCTGATTCTTCAATTCTTAGTCCTGTAACCTCAGAGAATGTTGGTAGAAACCCATAGCCCCCAAAGAGTTTAGATTTCCCCGATAGTATATTTAACGGCAATTCCGTGAGGAGATATTGCTTGCTCCCATACCACCTATTAGCCATACCAGAATAGAAAGCATCCCAGATATTCTTTAGCTTGCTTTCCTGTTGATAAGCCTGTGGCGCATTAACAAAGAACTCTGCTAGTTGTTCCTCTGTGACATCAGTGAAGATGTCCTTTAACATACTTTCGCTTGCTGGGCTTCTACCAGCCTTGTAAATGTCATATAAGAGAGCGTTTTGCTCCTCCTCACTCATAAAGACATAATCAATATAAGCCTCACTTGCTCCCAGTTGCTTAAGTAAATCCTCACTCTCGGTTGTCCTGCCAGCTTCCATTAAGTCAGCCATAAATTCCTCTGGGTTGCTTTCGAGATATGAGACAATACCCAATAAATCTTCCTCAGGGGGAAGTTCCCCATACACCGCTTCGGGATGCTCACCAACCACAGTCTCCATCTCAGTATAGTCGTATGCCTTACCCTCGGGAGAGATATACTTCCAATCCTCGGTTATCTCCCACTTCTCCGGTGTGAGGAAACTTAATTTATACCCTCTCTCGCTGGTATCGGGAGTTAATTTCAGCATCCAGCCCTGGCGGACAGGAATCCCCATCCCCCTGGCCTCTTCCCAGTCGAATATCTGAGGGGTGTTCAATACCGCTACTTCGGGTTTTTCTATCTTCCGTTGTTCTATGCCAGCATGAAGCTCTTTTAACAGCTTCTCCATGTCCTCGGGTTCGGTGCTATATTTGCGTAATAGCTCGGTCAGGTTATCGTTCATTTAATCTGTCTAGTTCCCTTTGCCTTCTTGCTTTTCGTATCCTAATCTCATCTTCAATCCCACCTATAATTAGGGGTATTAAACAGCACGTCACTATCATTGCCATTCCAAAATAATACCAATTCATAATTTCTCTCCTTTATCCATAGGTATTTTAGGTTTCTTCCCCAATAGTTTCTGAAAGGCAGACTTGCCTCTTTGTGCAATATCCTCAACCTTCCCCTCTGGCTTCAATGCATCCTCAACTAGCTTGTCTAAATCTTTACGGGTGAATTTCGCTGTCATTCAATCTTCTCCTCTGGCTCTTTCAACGGCTCTGTTAGCTCACTTCCAGGAGTCTCACTCTTAGAACTACCACCCTTCAATAACGGAGTTAAGTCCTTCTTCTCAGGCTCTTTAACTTCAGGTGTCGGCGCTTCTATCCCCATCTGACGCTGTTTTAACAAAGCCACCAGCCTATCGGCAACCAATCTCGCTTCAAGAGGTTTATCTGCGTCGATCAAGCTCCCTGATAGTCTGTAAAGGGCAATAGCAGGGTCAAGTTTCTCAGCCATCTCAGCTCTGACTTTCGTAGCCTCACCGTCAGGGTCCTCAAGTTTCAGAATGTCCCTTCGCTTGGTATCTTCCGAGAGAATGTTACCAGCAGCGTTAGCTACCGAGTAATTAGCTAATTTCTCCATTGGCGAAGAGGAGAAGTATTTGTATTTAATCGTGTACTCACCGTTCAGGTCTTTAGGGAAATATACCCTTCGGTGTCCCTCTTCCCCGAGTTCAGCCTTCAATCCCCACTGTTGATACTGGCGAATAATCATCCTGGATAACTGTTGATAGAACATCGCCAATAACTGAAGTCGCGGTAAGACAAGATCATCCTTCTGAGATAAGTCCCTGATAGCCTGTCCGGACAAAGGGAAGGTCAGGTTGCCCAGGTCGGTTGCAGCCATAGTAGCTCTTTGTAGCCTAGCCTCCCACATTGCATAGAACAACTTTGTGGCAGCATGAATGTCAGCTAATGGGAAAGCCTTGTAGCCCATATCTTTTTCAACAGGTACAACAGTTCCTTCTCCATAAGGTGCCTTCCCTGGCTTCTTCGCCGTTACTCCCTCTGAGCTCTCATACTGGTAGTCTGGTTTAATAGCTTTTACATTAAGAGTCTGAAGCACCGTTGCCAATGTATTCATCTCAGGGAATATATCCCTTGAAAGCTCAAAGATACTTTCCCCTTCGTGGCTTAGATTATCAGTCCCTCCAAACATATACCCCGCTGGGCACATCTGCCACACGAAGGGAACATACTTGTAGGGGTTCGGTTGTGTCCTTACCTCTTCCCCAATGAAAACTGTATTCTTATCGTTTTCCCACACATCCCAGACAACCTCTTCATCACCTGGCACATCAACTTTGTACTCTTCCTTGATTCTTGCTTTACTTCGTGTCGTCTTATAAGCAGCCCACTTAAGGCCGTTAACACCTAGTTCATAGACGAAATATCGGCTATCAATAGGAAGGATGTCCATAACAATTTCCTTGCCTACTTTCCTCACCAGACACCTAGCAGCCAGATGCCCTCTGGCGCACGCTTGCTCAACAAGGAACGGGAATAGTCCTGTTATCCCTCTTTTAGCCAGCCTGTTGTCAGCTTCGATATAAGCATCCTTCAGGAACTCCTCGATAAGAGTCGTTTCCTTGTCCTTTAGTTGCTCCCCCTCTATTACCGCTTGCTGATTCGATCCAGTAATAACTGAAATAGTTTTCCTGGCAAACATCTTGCCATCGGGTAAGGTTACATTCCGAACCCTCGGCATCTCCTGGCCGTCAACGGTCAACAGCTTAAATGCCTTCCCATAACATAAATCCTTATCCGTATCCATCCGAGAGTATAAGGCACTGAACTCGGACTCTTTTTCTTCTATGTCCTTCTTTTCCATAAGTCTCCTAGTAATTCCAAACCTGTCCTTCTTCTGCTTGTACCGTCTCAGGTGTGAAGTCGCTTAATATGTACCGAGCACAAGCACAAAGATGGTATTTCTTCTCGTCTTTTATCACATTTGTAGCCACCCCTTGCTCGTCTAACTTCCACATACAGTTCATCAACTCTTCGTGGTAATGGACTAAGTTCTTGAATACATAGAGTTTATTCAACTCCATCAATGCCTTAACCCTGTCTAGCTGAGCATTGACACTGTTTATCTTTGGCTCCTGGATAGGCCAGCCATGCGCTGTGTATCCAGTACGTATCTCCTCTTCTTGATGGCTTCCCCCAACCCTTCGAATGATGTTAACTCCCTCTGTTATCTGCTTAAACTCCGCTACATTCTGTGCCGTTGACCTACCACCCGTTGGAAGATACTCATAATAAGCATAAAAAAAGCCAGTAGCGGGGTCTTGAGCGATAAACAAGGCTGCAGGGTTAGCAGAGCCAAAATCGTGCCCTGAGTAGCGTAACCACTCTTTAGGTATAGGGAAGGGGTCTATCCAGCAAGTGTCCTCATTGAATACACCATACACCAGCCAGGATGCTTGTAGTTCATCATCCTCAGCCATGATTTCCTTGAAGTACGCCTCCCTGGACATATCCCCTGTAATCTCCTGTAGCGCCTCTTCGGAGATATAAGGGTTATCATGTGAGGTAAAGTGAAACGCCTCCCACCTACCAGTTTCGTCTTCCTTCGCAGCCTTGAACATCTTGGCAGCATGACGAGGGTCCCGAGCTCTTGATATCCCACTGCTTGCCAGAGAAGGGGGAGTGTAGATAAACACAGCATCCCCGTTGTTATCGAGTAGCATAGGCGCTCCAACCTCATCCCACGCATCCTCAGCCATAAGTTGCCACTCGTCAAATATCAGGTAGTCGGCATAATCACCCCTCAGGGTGTTAGCGTTCCATGCTGTCTTTGCCTTAATCCTATTCTCGGTCCCAGGTAGTTCTATGAAATGCTCAGACTCATTCTTCTTATAAACGCCGGCATCCACCAGTTCACTTAAAGCACTACAAATCTCATACCAGAACCGACCTACCTGCTCATTAGTAGGGGCAGCGTATAATACCCTCCTACCATCCAGGAATCTCTCCACTGCCTTAATAGAGATACCAACAGTCTTGCCTGACCTTCGCCCTGCCCTTATTACCTTTCGAGGTGCAGGACTTTGAAGAAACTCTATTTGTTTGTCATGTGGCTTCCGCAAGTGAACGATATACTCTTGTTCCGTTGCTACCGTCATACATCACCTTGATATTAACTATCCTGTTGTTAATGTTAGTTACATTCCCAGCTTCATATATCCCTTCCATTTTGTTGAGCTCGGCTATAGCCTGAATAGGGTTATGCAAGCCCACCCGTATAAAAACAGCATCATCCGCCCCATCTTTACCGACTATAGTTTTACTGGTAGCTGAAGCAAGAGCCCGTGAGTTCATTGCCTCAGGCTCGATATTAAACCAAGCTCCATCAGCACCTACTTCGACAAAATCAGCAAGCCGCCCCCTGGCTATCTCCGCAAGTATCTGTTTGCGTTCAAGAACACTGGTAATAGAGGCATCCTCAACTCTTTCCCGAAGCTCTTGAATACGAGACTGAATGTCAGGCTTTGTTAGGTTTTCCGAACCTATAGACCTTGCTACCTTGCGACTGTAACCAGCAACAAGGGCAGCCTCAGTAGCATTACCTAATTCAAAATACTTTATGCAAAATGTTTCCTGCTTTTGAGTTAATCTATTCTTCTCCATAGTTTTCATACCTTGATTACTTCCCTCTTAATTCGCCTACTCCATAACCAGTGAAAGGTACTATGCTCCCATACCTTGCCACTCTTTGGATAACCCTCATAGGTTCTGAATGAGTATCTTTTCTGGAATAATCGTTTAATATATTGAAATAGCTTTTTCATAGTTGCTCCTACAGATTATTGAGAAAAGTGACACTAGCTTAATGAGATACTTTGTATCAATCACCATTAACAATAAGACATTGATGTAGCCGGCCGATTTATGACTGACCTGTTGCTAATATGCAAATTTCTTTTTAACCGCGTGCCTAGGGGGACTTGACAAATAAAACAGCATAATGTTACAGTATAGGTATGAAAAGAGTTAAAATACCACAAACGCTCACGTGTCTGAGGTGTGGTCACAAGTGGACGCCCAGGAAAAGAGAAGTCCTGCGTTGTCCTGGCTGTGGCTCACCTTACTGGAATAAACAAAAGGAGGTAAGAGAATGACAAGGGATTATAGACCATACTCAGTAGGATATAACTGCAATTATGACCACCGTATCAAGAACACAGAATCATTACCTGCTGGCACTGGTTGCAAATTCCTAGAGTGTATGATAGTTCATAACGGTGATTTTATAGCACACTCTTGGCATAGACGATCACCCGAACCTCGTTATGGCTATATGGTATTTAGGTTCTGAGAGGTGCTTATATGATTATAAGACGAAAGTGGGTAGCTTATCATCACAAGATAACGAGTTATACATTTGGCATTGGGCTATCAATCTCACCCGAAGTAATTATTATCACTCTTGGATTTTGGCATTGGTTCTTTGAATGGTGGGGAAGGGATAGCAAACATTAAAGGAGGTAAGAGAATGGGATATGCAATAGTGCCAAACATCAAAGATGAAGCTGTTGTATGCCAACAACCTTGTCAACATAAGGATTGTGCAGCAAATCGAGCAATGTGGACAGACGCAAAGTGTGCCATTTGCGGGTTGCCAATGCTACCAGGACAAACATTCTATTTTGATGACAATGGCAAACCTGAACACGCTAGTTGCCTTTACGATAAGGTAAATAAGTTAAAGGAGGAGTGAAATGTATATGAGATATTGTCGGCATTGCAGAAGATGGATACCAACTGTCCCGTCTAGTAAGAAATGCCCCGCTTGTAATCATAAGTGGTAAGCTAAAATAAATGGAGGTAAACAATGAAACTACAATGCCCCAACTGTAAATCAAAGTATGTTCTCTATAACAAGTCCACTAATTCCTGGTGGTGCCGCAAGTGCGGTGTTGTGTTTGACAAGACTGGGAAGATTATATCTAGACCATAGGTTGTTAAAGAACGACAGCAGTTTCACCGTTTTGTGAAAGCTAGGCATTCCGTGAAACGCCCAGTGGCCTCATTACCTAAGCAATGAGGGAAGTGAACATGATTAAAATACCCACACTCGGCAACCATTAGGTAATATCTTCGTAGGTTCGGGATAACGAGAACCCTCTTTCTTTATTTTCTTATCAAGCCGACAGTCTCTACGCTTCTCTGCCTTAATTGCCCTATAAACAAGAATGCCTGCTCTATATTTGCTATTATTCATACCACAAAAACAAAAAAAACGGGGAACAACAAGCCAACCATTTCTGGTTAGACCTATCGTTCCCCGATTCAGCCTTAAACTAGCTAGTAGCTATTCAGTTGTATAATTCAATCCATTTTGATAGTTCGCTGGAGTGTCAGCAAACATGGCTTGCCCTCTCTAATATGGATTATCACCTGCCCATATTCGACAACCTGCAACCAATCAAAGCCACGTATATACTGCATTAGCTCATCATCAGTAATTAGTTCAGTTTCTGGTTCCGTTTTTGCACTCATTTAGGCGAATAAGTGTTGCCTCCACATTAAACATACCTGATTTGGGTATTCACTTACCCTTTTATGCTCATTTATCGGGATTATGCTTAACACAGTGTTCGTCAAGTATCTGTTGGGATTCCATATAAATCAATTCTAAGGCTGTCGGCAATAAATCCATTTTCCCCTCTTCAATCAACAAAACTGAAATATCAGCCAGATTCTTTATCGTTTTCAGTTGTTCAACTAGCTCTTCCATTTAACTCTCAACTGTAAATTCTTCTTTATCAGGTCGGATATGTATTACTGGACAGCCGATCCTTGAAGGTTTGTAGCCTTTCATCTCAGCGTATGTCGGGCTTAGAACCTGCCCTTGCTTGGGTTGCGTGTATGCTTTCAGCCAGCTACCAGTAATTGTCGCTGCTAATTTAATACTCTTAACCCTTCCTCTCTGGCATACTAATCTGTCAGGCGTATGCTGTGTCATAGCGTGCAGATGACCCATTAAATAGATATGAGCCTGCACCTCGTTGACTAATCTCATTAACCGCATCAACCTGGCCCCTTCCGTCTGAGCCGCCCCCGCACCATGCCAGGCGTGGACAATTACTTGATGGATTGCCGATTCTGCTCTATGAAAATCCAGAATAAAGAACGCTGAATAGCTGGCATATGGAACGCCTAAATCATCGCAGATGTTCCTGGTAATATCGTTCTGATACCTTAAATGCTCGTTCTCCTCATGATTGCCTGTTAATAATCCCAAGCATTTGTCTTTAATCGGCGTGAATAAGTTACCTACCCATTTCCGCTGAGATTCTATGATATTGCTTTTCTTTACCCAGGGTGCTAGTCCATCCATGCTAAAGCGTGGGTCGTTCTTTGTTATACTATCAACATAATCCCCCATGCCAAGCCATAAGGCGTTCTTGGTAGTCCTTATCTCCTCTACTTTCGCCTTGATGGCACTTTCAGAGCAGTCAATAGAACCAGCATGAATATCTCCAAGAGGAAACAATAGGAACTCTTGGCTACGACTACATTTAATTGGTGGACTTATGATTACTTCCATAATAAGGCGCACCGTGCCGAGCAAAGGAGTAAACCCAGCACGGCGCAATATGATTAAGCCTAGCTAGACTTCAATCCCAAGGAATGCCACTATCGTAGGTAATCGTTACATTATCGGGACGTGGCTCACCTTTCATTACGTCTTTCACATGGTCAGCTACGATAGCTCGCCAAACCTCACGGGGTATGATTAAAGGCATAGTCATTGACGGCGTGCTTAGAATGACATTATCTTTTTCCTCTTTGATTGTGACATTATCGTAGGTTTTCATAATTCCTCCGTGAAATAAAGAAGTGGGATTATCCCACTCTAAAATACAAACCCCGCCTTTGTAAGACGGGGTCAGTACTCCTCCCACACTTGGTGGGCGAGCTAAGGCCAGCATTACTTGGGAATACGGCTGCCGTTATATCCCAAACTTGGCTGGCTATCGAAATAAAAAAGGGCATAATGATTACACCCACTAATAGTATAATTCCTTCGTAAATTGATTGTCAAGGGGTCAAAATTCCTGGCTTTTGTGTCGCAGTTAGCTTTGGGATGCGATACTTTTCCCGCCTATGATTTATAAATTCCTGATAAGTAATCTTTTTCCTTGCCTCGCCGCTCATAAATCTCAGCCCTCGTCTTATCCTCATTTCAATGTCTTCTACTGAAAGGTGATATTTACGGCTTAGTGTTCGCTTGTCTTGCTCAAAGCAGAATCTATCTTTGAGTATAAACCCGTCATCACCTGTTTTCTCCAATCGTATGTCTATTTCCGCCGCGATAGTAACAGGAATTTCAAAGTATGACCTTCCCTCAACACCCCTTCGGGTGATTATATCGTCAGGCTCCCCGGGAGGCCACCTTCCATCTTTAAGTAAGTCGAGGTATCTCAGCAGCCAAACAATTTGAGAAGTAGTGAATCTTATCTGGTAAGGTGCATAGAACTCTTCTTCCATCTCTATGGTAAATACCCTGTTATCGGGTCTCGGCTTGCTTCTCTATCAATAGCCCGTTGCTTCATTTGAGGCTGAAGCTCATTGTTTCTTGCTGCTGCCGAATGTTTGTGGCATATGTGCCAGTATCCCGTATCTTCCCATGCTACACCTTGCGAGACAGTCCATTCTGGACACCCTTCTACATCGCAAATAGCATCCGAGTCTTCAACAAACCTAGGGTCTTCCCATCCCAATGCTTCAAAAGCTTCCTCTAAAGCACTAAGCCCACCAGTCCATATAATTGGCTTGCCATCTCTAACACCTTGATAGCCAAACTGCCAAACCATAGCCTCTAAAGCATCTCTGCATTTATTCATCTTTTACCTCCATTCTATTGGCTAAACTCCATTGCATACTGTCGGTTTCTTTCTAATGCCAGCCGGCAATACTCCTCTGAAGTGTCATATCCTACCGCTTTCCTGCTGAGCTTCTTTGCTACCCATAAAGTAGTCCCCGTTCCCATAAACGGGTCCAGGACTACGGACGGCGTCTTTGCAGGTATAGGTGGCGTCTTTGTGGCGTCTTTGCAGTTACAGGTGGGTTGCCAGCCGAGAGTGATATTTTGGGCATCATACCACCCGCCTGCTTCAGAATAATCGCTCCGCCCTTCAGTATCCTTTTGGAATCGCCAGTTTTGCCGTTGTGGTTCTGCCCTTTTCTTTTCAACTATCCTCACCCAGGGCTTACCACACTTTGAACAGCATCCTACCTCTGGCGTGGCTGCCTTAATACATAGCTCGGGTAATTTCTCAGGGAATACCGCAAAGTGAGCTTCAGGATAAGGCTGTGTTGGGAACTCCCAGACTGAACGGAGATTGCGGCCATCTGCTCTCTCACCACTAGGGAATGGGGAACTGTCGTGCTCCACCATACCCGCCTTAACATATTTGGAGTTGGGATAAAAGCGTTGCCTTAAAACTCCATGCGGTCTCTTATCAGCGGCGTAACTTTCAGATATCGGCTCTCTCACCGCATCAGCATCCCAATAGTAATTCTTGCTCTTTGTTAGCATTAAAATATATTCATGTGATTCAGTCGGTCTATCAGTTACGCTCTCGGGCATAGGATTATTTTTGCTCCAAATAATAACCGACCTAACCCACCAGCCGTCCTCTTGTGCTGCTATTGCTATCCTGAAGGGGATTAAACAGAGGTCTTTGGGTTTGAGGATAGGATGCCCCTTTGTTGATGTTCTGCCTCTATCCTTCATGTCAATTTTAGCGGTGGTACTTGTCCAGCCAGTTTCTCTATCAATCGTGCCTACTTCGGCGTGGCTAGTAGCATAAGAGTCCCCGATATTCCAGAACACAACACCGTCCTTCCTCAACACCCTTTTTATCTCCCGTAATATCTCTATCGTGTGCTGGACATACATCTCCGGTGTAGGCTCTAAACCGAAAGCACCTTTCCACGCTCCGCAGAGGGAACAGAATGAGCCTTGTGAGCTACCACCTTCAGCCCTTTTTCTAGTAAACCTATCTTCCGCTTTACCATCGTTTGCTTTCCAAGTATCCCAATTGCCTTGCTTATCAACTAAAAGTTCTTGTCCCCACCGATGCTCACAATGATTATCCCCCCAGATTAAGTCCTGATTACCGGAGTATTTGCGAAGTCCCCAATAAGGCGGCGATGTTATGACACACTGGATGCTTTCAGCCTCGAGCTCGAGCATTGAGCGACAATCCTTGTTATAGATTCTGATGTGGCTATCTTGATAATAAGGCTCTGCTATCCCCATAATAATATCGCCAGTAGTATCAGCCAAACTCCTATACCACACCCTCTGCCAAACATATAGTAATGATATTCTTTGAGTATCTCAGGCTTTGCCGGTGCTATTTTTACCCTCGGCGGCAACGGGCAGATTACCTCAAAGAAGCCTATAACAAAGGCGTGCCATTCATCGCTCGTAGAAAATAACTCGTTAGGGGGTATTATTATCATCTAAATCCCCCTCTCTTTGAGGAAGGCATGCCACTCATTACGAGAACCATCTAAGCAACCTCCATGATTTTGTATCCAATCCACCACTTCCTTTATCCCTGCCTTGTGTCCTTCTTCCTTAATGGCATCCCAATATGCGGCACATAAATCTGCACTATGGGCAACTTCTGACTCCTGCCCTGCCTTGAATGAGATTTCAGCTTGCATTGTACACACTCCTTCAAGTGTTCCTATACCGTGATAAAATATATTGTCCCGTTGCACCTTACCCATTACTGTGTCTTTAGCTTCCATGTTCCTCCTTTATTTTATCAACAACGTTATATCTGCCAGCTTCGGGCTATACAGGGAAACTTGCGGGATATTCCTTTCTGAATACACCACGAAGCTAGTTTCTCGGACATTTGTCGGCAGTTTCTCGGCTTTTAATGCTCTCTTGATGAGCTTCTTCGCCCAGCCGTTATGTAACCCATTCGGCTTGTAATGATAAATATCAGTAGCCCAGTCCATTACAGTCGTCTCGCTCGGCTCGCCTAAAGCAGGGCATAGCTCCATATAGTTTCTTATGTCCTGCCGTAAGCAAGTCTCCACCCACTTGCGATGTGTCTTATTGATTAACTCCCTTGCTTCCTGTTTAGTGTATTCAGCCATTAAACTCCATTAACTGCCTTCCGATTGCCTCTATGACTGGAACACTCACGGCGTTGCCCAGGCATTTATACCTTTGCGCATCGCTTATACCAGCCGTCCAGTTGTCGGGGAATCCCTGTAAGCGTTCACACTCTATGGGAGTTAAGCGCCTTATTCCTTCCATTTCGCTCACTAGATTCAAACCAGAGTGCATATCTTCTTCTCCTCTCGCCCGTAAACAGCCGGTAGTGGGTTCTCCTGTGAGTTCCATTGTTTCATTGAGTTGACCTGCTTCTCCGAGAGGAAATACTTTTGGTCTGGGTTGTCCTCTAAGATGTCCGATAATGAACACCCGCTCTCGGTTCTGTGGCACGCCGTAGTCCTTGCTGTTAAGCACCTGCCATTGACAGTCATACCCCAGTTCATCCAACGATTGTAGAATAATGAGAAAGGTTCTACCTTCGTCAGCGGAGAGGAGCCCCCTAACATTCTCAAGGAAAAGCAAGCGAGGTCTTTTAGCCCGTAGGACTCGGCATATATCAAAGAATAGTGTCCCTCTAGTATCTTCGAAGCCTCGTCGCTTCCCAGCCTTAGAGAAAGATTGGCAAGGAAATCCCGCACAGAGGAGTTCGTGGTCTGGTATGGCACTAGCGTCAACTGTTTTGATGTCTGCCTCTGTGACTTCCCCAAAGTGCCTTCGGTAGATTTGACAGGCGTATTTATCGTTGTCATTGGCCCAGACACAATGAAATTCCGCTGGTTGCCCGTTGGGCCTTTCAGAGAACCCACTATTTCCCCTTCGTGATAGGTTATCTCTATCTTGCCCTCTTTGTTCTTCTTGTTTGCCCTGCTGTATTTGAGAACCCGCTTGTTCAAGCCCAAGTCTAAAACCCCCTATTCCGCAGAACATATCTATGAATCTCATTCAATCCCTTTAATCTCCTCTAGCTTCTGCTTTAGATACAGCTCAATAGCCTTGCGGTCTGGACTGCCCTTTTCATTTGCTCTTGCAAGAAGCATCTCAAACTTCTCCCGCCTTAAATGCTCTGCAAACCACCAGCTATGTTCTTCTGGATTAGCGGTCAGATATAAATGACAGCCTGCGCAAATTCCCGCTGCGTTATCTTCATCCCACCTGACATTGAGCTTCGCCCTCCCCCAGAAATGAGAGCATTGAAGTTCCATATATGCTGGACGGGTAGAACCATCTTCCCTTGTTGTGTCGTGCTTCTGAGCCAAGCAACGCTCACAACCACCTACTCTTTGAATAGCCCTTCGCCTGATATATTCAGAGAATAGCCTGTCAAGTTTATCTACCCGTATCTTCTTCACCTTATATCTTCTTATTAAGCCAAATTAGTAGCACTGCGATTAAGCCAATCATCATCCCTATAACAAACCATCCCCAACTCCATTCCATCCTTTCTTGTGTATCTCCCTGAATTTCACCCATTCTTCAAAGGCTGTGAGCTCATCATTAATGGCAAAGAAGATAGGGATATGCAGCTTTACGGCATCTTTAACCTCACCATCAGCACCATTTGATTCACCCGTTAACCTTAGCAAGACATTGCAATATCTAAGCCACACCCTATCAATCTCTATCCAAGTCTCCCAGGGTTTCGGTGATACCTTGTCCCAGTAGTGGCTCAAGTGAGGGACGAAAGGGATATATCCCATCTCTAATAATCTATCGGCAACCTTTAATACCCTTAGAGTGTTTTGCTCAGGATCACTTGAATAGGGTGCAGCGATATATATTTTTATTTTTGCTTCCATTTCTCAATCTCGCGACTGATATAAAACCAGCCTATCGTCGGTGCTGCTATGCTGATATACCAGAGTGGCACCTTGAGTTCAGTAAACACCTCAATACCTGCGCCAATAGCAAGGAAGATAGTATTTACTATCGCCATCCATTGCCTTACCCACGCTTTAGGGTCTCCGTTAGTTTTAACTTCTTCTTTCTGTTCAGCCATCTATCTCCTCCTTCTTTATCTCCTTTACTGGATGCCAACCAGCCTTTATTAGCCCACGATTTCCTAATAATTCTCTTTCTTCATCCTTTAGCCAGCACCTCTCAGCTATTATAGCCATTAGTGCCCTAGTTTCGTCATTATCAGCAACAATATCCCATATTGCATCCTCCAATTCCTCATAAGTCATTTCTTCTCCTTTGCCAGAAACTCCAGAAAGTGCTTAAAATCCTCCAATGTATAAGGGGCAGGTGGAGCAGGATTTTTAGAATCAGGCACTCTAACCTTTATCCCTTTATCAGTTATTGCGACCTCTATTCCACCTTGCTTTTCTGCCCTTGCCCAAAATTCCTCAGTCATTTGCCCTCCTCTGGCATCTCGCCTCGCTTTAGGCTTTCAATAATTCTCTTCAATTCCATCCAATCTTCAAATTTCATAGTGGCGATTGGTTTGTCTGGCCTTGCGTAAAGGTGCATTTGTATAAAGTCATCAATGCTTCCCCCTACTGCCTTGAGGGTCTTGGCATCTTGGGCTTTTGCTATTACTAAAGTTTCGCCTCGATAACTAAGCCAAGCTTCACCACCACTCTCCTCATCTAATTTATCTTCGGCATCTTGAACAGCCTTATCTATCTCCTCATCTGTCAATAACCTTTCCATTCTCATTCCTCCTCTTTAGGACCTTGCATGAGATTGCTTAGAGCACCTTCATACTGTTCTTTAGATTTATTGGTATTCGCCTTATTTATTCGCCGTTTCCTTGCCCCTTTCTGTAATTTTCGGATAGCCTCTAGACATTCGCAACGAACAAGCTGCAAGCAATCAATACAATAGCAACCAGTCATGGAGGTTGATTCTGTGTCTGCTTCTTTACCGCATAATTCACATATTCCCATTCTCATTTCTCCTTTAATCATCGCTTCCTAAAATAAACTCAATGTGTTATAATTAAGGCTATGAACAATGATTTGATAGTTTACCTTGCAGGATGCTTGGATTGTGATGGGTCTTTTGGTATCTACCGAAACACTACTGTACTGCGTGTTCCAAACGCAAAGGCAAAATCTCCTCAACATACCCCACGCATAATCTTCAAGCAAGTACGCCCTGAAATTGTAAATTTGTTGCACGAAACTTTTGGTGGTAGAAAGGCATTTGAAAAGTCGCATCACCCACGACATAAAGACATATACAGTTGGAGTGCAACCCTTAAAACGGCACGTAATTGCATTATAGCCGTCTTGCCCTATCTTCGTATTAAAAAAGAGCAAGCTCAATTGCTCCTTCAACTTTGTGATAGACAACGAAATCGCAATTACACACTCACAGGCAGAGTTAAAAAACTTACAGACGAAGAACTTATAGAAAGGGATAAGCTCCACGCGGCTGTTAAAGCCCTGAATGATACACGGATTCATAAACCAAAACTTATGTAACTTCATGCATATCAACAAAAGAAGCCCCCTCTACTAACTTAAAGCTAAACTCAACGCCATTAGGATTTTCTGAACTTATTGCCCAATTTTTCGCCTTAATGATTTTCAATGCCCCCGAATCCATTGATAGATACAAGCGAGGCTTTTCTAATGAAAACTCAGCACCTCTTCCTAACTCTGCCCCTCTCTTTTTCTGCAACGCTACGATTGCAACGCCCTTGTTTAGCTTGTCGAATATCGCTCGTAATTCCTCACCAATAAGATAAAATTCCCCAGAAGTAATCTCGATATAATCTATGATGTTTATGTCGTCGGGATAGATAACATCGGCAAAGTTGGTACTCCGCTCTCTAGCGTCAAACTTCCAGTTGCTATTGCCAAACTTAGACAATCTCAATTTAAGTTCCTCTGGCCCCATCTCGCTAGAGTAATAGTGGACTCTGTATTTATCCATATTCAGCTTGATAAGATTCAACAGAAACGCAGTCTTACCAGCGTTGGGAGCACCAGCGATTACAGCAATGTTCTTTGGGTAGATAAGAGCGTAATTCTCCAACTCAAACGGCCACTTCAAAGGAATGGTCGCTGATATATCCGCAGTCTCCCACTCGATAACAGGTGATTCATTTTCTATCCTACGATAGATTCCATTCTTCTTAGGGTGGCGTTCAAGAACTCCTGCTTCAACCAAACGATGTAATATAACCCTGCGGTTTGTTTTAGTTTGCGGTGTAACGCAATGTAACTCTCTGTCACAGTCTGTAACGGAAAAGTAACCCGTTGTAACGCTAACCCACTCGTTAATCTGCTCTGATAGGCTCCTGATTGGGTCAGCCTTGAAGATGATTTCAGTCCTGGCTAACGCTTGATCAACATCCTTGATAAACCCATTACCCATAGCTAGAGCCTTCACCAAATCCTTCACCTCTTCCACGCTATATCCAAGAGCTTTCTGCCCCTTAACAAACCGCTTTAAGTCAAACAACTCATTCTCTTATTTATTATTATTACCCCTATTACCCCTCATCCCCTCCCCTTATACCCCTCCCCACCCTTAACGGTTGGTTTACTATTAGAGGGTGACTTATCAAGAGAGTCTTTAATATCCCTTAATAGAAAGACTATCTCTATAAGGGCTTCCCTTATATCCATTAACCATGTATGTTCATCTTGTTCCATCTAGGATTCCTCAATACTTACATCTTCAAGGTGTGCCTTAGCTTCGCACTTCAACATGAAATTAAGGTGTTCCTGGCAGATAAATTCCTCTCTGTTATACTGCTCTTCATCCCACATTATCCGTGCTATCGCAGGTTCACCACAGGCAATCTCTGTGTTTTTACCTTTGTCATATACAGGATATTGACACCTTTCTATATATTCCCAATCCCAATCCATCTTTACCTCCTTATAAAGAGAGGACTACCACCTTTGATAGCCCCCTCACTCTCACGGTAGAATCGGTTATTACTCAACGGGCATCTCCTGCCTGTATAATCCACCATAGCCACGGTCTTTAGCCCATACCCATTTATCGTCTATTGTTACCGTTTCAGCAAATAGCGGTTTTAGGTTATCCTTGAAAAACACAGGGGTTCGGTATCTGTCGAGAAGGTAAACCAAATCTTCAACCCATTTTATTTCGGGTGGCTTGTATGGTTTAGTTTGTGCTCCAATAATAGCCCAGTCTATCCCTATTGGTGGTGACATAGGCATTGCCTCTAATAAGGGTTCAAAGCTGATATATTTCACCTTTGCCTCTATGCGATTTAGATACCATTTAGCCAGTTGATATGCTTCGTTATTCGTAGCAGTTACGCCCACCCAGCAATTCTCAGGGAAGGGACTCCACTTGATTAAGTTCTGTGGCTGCTTGGTGAGAAGATAGAAGCGGTGCTGAGGATTTGCTAGAGTAGCTCCCATTATTGCCTCTTGCCAATTTTGAGGTATCCAATCTCCAAAGAGTTCCCCCATATCAACAGTAAAGATGCCTCTTGGCTTCCTAACTAGATATGGCTCTTTCAACCTCTCAGTCCAGAAGCGAGGATAGAAGGGATTACTAGGCTTGGGTACTATTTGAGGTAGCTTTGCGATACTGCGGTTATTCAAATACCTCTGCTTCAATCGCCCATGAGCTAATTTATAGGCATAGCAAGGGAAGCCTCCACCTAAGCACATTCCGTTGTTGTGATTTAAGCAACCAGTGATAGGATTCCAAGTAAACCCTTGCGTTTTGTTGTCGGGGTTCTTTACCCACTCTATTGATGTTTTATTCACTTAACCCCCATTCTTTGAGCTTGGCTTGCCACAAATCTTCAAAATTCTCAAAAGGAAACCATTTACCTAGATAGGTAAAACCCATTGACTTTACTGCCTCCACCACTTCTTTCCTGCCCTCAGCCTTGCCAGCCTCATGGACTTCTGAGCATAAATTCCTGATACTGTCTACTATCTCCATCATTGGTCTTGCTATTGGCTCAGCCATCTTTACCCTCCGCTTTGGCGAGTGCCTCATTGAGCTTTAGGGATATACCTGACACTACCCCATTAGTGGCATCGTATTGAGTAAAGATTTCTCGGGCATCCTTCAACGCCTCATACAAGTCTGGTGCTGCTGCTATAAGGTTGGCATTGGCAATACAGTGTTCACCACTAGGAATAAAAGCAATGTTAGATACCCCTTTGCTATCTTTGATTAGTTGTATGTCACCCTCATCCCAAGAAACCCAACCTTTGTGAGATTTCCATTCCCCTTTAGTTATTCCCATTACTCCTCCTTTATTTCTTTGCCTCCTCTTCAACAGTTAATTGAGTAAGCAGAATGTCAGCGTTAAGTTTGGTCAGTTCTCTTGGGAAGCCTCGCTCTTTCATAATCTCGGCAACCCTCCCTTTATCAAACTTAGCTAAATCATCCTTTTGCTTTTGAGTGGCAAGCCCGGGTGCAGTAGGATTTACTTTATGGCTAGTCGCTGCCTCAGCATCATCATCCTCAGTAGATATGCCCACGATTGCTGCGAGACTATATCTCCTGGCGTATGTTATAGCCGAGCCTTGTCCTTGTGGGTCTTGCTTAATAGGCATTAACGGCAAGCACCCCTTAATCCATTCTCCGCTTTCGTGCATTAAGACTGTCTCTAGGTTCGTCTTACCTTCCCTATCATCTGCTATTTGGGTAATAGATAGCCCATTATCAGTTAATGGTTTACGGCATACCTGCCAAATTTCCAACAGGTTGGCATAAGAACTTTTGAAGAAAGGATTAACCTGCCCCTTTACGGCTGGTTGTAATTCAGCCTGAACCTTGACTAACGCTTTTGCTAGTTCCCCGATTGTTTCTGACTTTTCCATTAACCACCCCCACTACAAACTTCATCTCTTATCTCACCGATCCAGTCGGGGTAGTTGTTTAGCATAGCCATGTGCTCATCACCTTGGGCTAGTTGATAAACCTCATAAACAGCATCAAAGAAGTTCAGGCGTGAAAGATACCAAAAGCCCAATACTTCCTCTATGTGCTGGATTATCCGCTTCTTCTCCTCTGCTTCGTGCTTATCCTCAACCTTCCTATCAACCGCTTGGTCTGCTATTTCACCTTTCATTGCTACCTCCTCTTGTCTTACCAACTCCCGGCAGAAAACCTCTCTTCTAGTGCAGTCCGAGATTCCTCTAAGATGGATATACCCATCTCTGCTTCAAGTGCCTCAAAAAAGTAACTAACCCAAGAAGCTCGCTCATCTTCGGGGAGTCCATAAATCTCTTTCACTGTATGGTCAAGAAGTTTCGCTAATTCTCTATAAGTCATTTCACCTCCTCTTTAATCTCACAACTGGCCTTCTGGCGAAGTACTCAACAGTCTTATCGCCAGCGTGTTCTGCTAAACTACGGATTGTCTCCAACACCTGTGCCATCGTTCCTGATATTCTAACTACTAACATCGGCTCTCCTCCTTCTGATAAAGCTCCATTATCTCCATCCACTCCAGTAATCTCTTCTTGCATAGCCTCCCCTTTTGCTCAAGCTGGAACAGTCTTTCTTTCTCGGCTTTCGTCATCGCTCTCCTCTAAGATGGGGCTGAGTTCCCTTGCTGCCTTAGCGTGTGCGGTAACCTCAATAATACCCATAGCGAGGTTTACGAGTGCTTCGGGGGTCATAGAATAGAGAGAGAAGTCACCGCCCCCTCCGTAGCTGTTTGCTGTTAAACTACCCATTCCATCAAAATCAATCGTTAGGGAATACTTGTTCGGTTCGTCGCCTTCAGTAACTCTTACCTTGATTCTCTTGCCGTTCATGTCTTCTATTGTTTCCATTTGCCCTCCTTTTGGCTGGCTAGCACCCTTCATCTATTAAGGCATCACCAGAACTTAAGTATGCCACTAGCCAGCCTTTTGTTTATTCAAATATGTGCTCTCGACCTAAGCACCGGGGATTTCATTTCACCTCCAAGAGTTCCTGTTTGGTTATTTCAAAGACAATATCAGCCTTTTTACCACTATGTAGTAGCCACTTACTCCCATCAAAACTAGGAACAAGCCCTCGTTCCCATAAATCTACTACTGGCTGATAGGGATATACCCCTTTTTTGTGTTTAATATATTTCCACTCTTTGATATTAGGAAATAGCCTACCAATATACGCCCCGACGCTATCCCAGACGCTATCCCAGACGCTAGCCCTGACGCTATCCCAGACGCTAACCCCGACGCTAGCCCCGACGCTAGCCCTGACGCTATCCCAGACGCTAACCCCGACGCTAGCCCTGACGCTATCCCAGACGCTAACCCCGACGCTATCCCAGACGCTATCCCCGACGCTATCCCAGACGCTATCCCTGACGCTAACCCAGACGCTAGCCCATTCTTTAAGTAATGCTATATCGCTCTTTGTCGGTTTAACCTTTCTTGATAGGGGATTGATAGGGTTAATAGCTTTGCTATATTGCCAGCCAAACAAAGCGTCTAAATCCTTAATTTCTTCCAAGATGTATAACTCTGTAAACCCCCACTTTGTTTTATCCCCACAGGCTGGCTTCCCTTCAACCCTATAAGCTGAACAAGGAATCCTAGCCCCCACGAAACAGTCATTGGAATTTTTACTTGCGTGGATTACTCCTCTTGAGCAAACCCCTAGCTTCGGGTTAGGGTTGGGGCATTTGACAACCTTGCCTATAAAATCACGATAATTGATAGTTTTACCTGTGTAGAAATCCCAACCATCTGTGCGAGCTAATTTATAAGCCAATACTTTTCTCATTTCACCTCCATCAATTTCGCTGGAGAATATTTCTTGTGCTTCCTTTGAACATCCTCTAAAGTCAGGTGCTCTATCCTATCTGAGCTAACGGCCCGATTGTCTTTTAATGGGTGTTTCATTCTTCTATCAACACTAATTTTGCTGGTACACCATAGACATCCCCTATATTCGCTCTGACAGGTAGGGCAATGTGTGTAACTTTAAGTTTCTTTTCCCTGGCTTCATCAATCTTATCTTTTATAGAGGCATATGGTATTTCATAGCATAAACGATAAGGAGATTCGTTATCTTCAGGCGGATAATGAATAGGAACACCCGTTTTACTTTTTGAGGAACTCATTGATTGATTCTCCTGTAACCAATACCATGCCATATTTCCTGACTTTTCGTAGATTCCCGACTTTTATATGGTAGTAAATAGTCTTCGTATCTCTATTAAGCATCTTTGCTGTTTCGCTAACGGAATGCAAATCATTCCTTTTGAGTGTCTTGGTAAATAGTCTCTGAGGTATCCTTCTTAAAGTTTCTAGTTTCATGTTGGGATAATTATACAAACCCCTGTTTTATTTGTCAAGCCCCCTGCCGATAAACAAAGAAAATTGCCCCCATTTCTGGAGGCTAATTAAAGTTTGCTTTAACAACATTCATTCTTATTAAAGGAATCGCTTATTTAGTTTAATTACCCATCCCGGGTATTATCTTACCCATATTGAGTAACGTGGAGTATGTGTTCGTCAGATGGAGTGGAAGTAGTGGCAAAGGCTAAACGCCTTGTAGCGTTGATTATTCAAGGGGAAGTTGGCTTATTCTCAGGGACTTCGCCTTTATAAGCGTCAGGGACTTCCTTTTTCTTTGGTGATGGAGATTCGGCAGTTAAAAGAGCCTTTACCAAGCAGGCATGGCACATATACTTTACTTCATTTATGTTGCCATGAGGAAAGGTTATTACTGCGAACGAGCCAACCTCGCTGCCACACCGGTGACACTTTCCTTTATTGCGTCTATACAATGGCGGGTCTTTTCTTCTCATATCACTCCTAATACATAAGCTAAAATAACAGACATTAAAATAAGAACCACCGCTAATATCCCAGCTTGGTAGGCAAATTTGTTTCCGAGCTTCCCGACTGCTTTGTCCATACGAGTTATTTTCTTGTCCATAGTAGGCAGGTGGTTGTCCATAATAGCCTTGACATCCGCCTTGAGTTCGTCCAAATCGCCTTCTCTGGGGCACTTAAATTCATTTTCCATCGCCGTCCATCCTTTTCAATATTCTAATCTCGCCCTCTATTTTAAGAGCCTCCTGGAGTAATAATTGCTCCTGTTGCTTTAGAGCGTTAATCTGGTCTACCACTTCCTGCTGCCTCTTCGTGGCATCTGCTAGTTGTGTTTTCATATCCATTTATCAAGCCTCCATACTAAGAAAAAAACTATACATAGCAAGACTAAAGTAATCCCCCAGCCAGTAGTCCAAAATAGCTCGTAACCCAAAGTTCTTGCTGAGAATGGGCCTACATAGATATTGAAAAATTGAAGGCTATGCAATACGAAGTCGTAACAGCAGAATATAATTGGGAATATAAGCAGATATTTTATCTTCATAACTTTGCCTCCAGCTTCTCTATTCTGTCTGTAATCTGTAAAATAGCTCCTGTAAGTAAACTCTGCCATGCAAATATATTTATTCCTTTTATGCCTAACCCCTTATATGCTTCGAGCAACGCATCTTCTTTCCTCCTTTTAACTTCACCAATAGGAATATCTAAATTCTTTTCCCATTTCTCAATTCTCTTAATGATTTTCCCCCTCTCCTCTTCTAACATTTCGTTAGTTTCCAATAATTCCGGAGGGAAGCTATCCAGAATAAGCCTATTGTCTTTATGCTTTATATTTTTTAACAAAGCAATATCATTATGTTTTTGGAAGGATTCAATTTCAGTACTTTTGCCATAGTATTTGTAAGCATAAATGTTACCCCAATAGTGGGCGCTGCTGCCAAGATTATAATTACTAGCAGAAATAGGCAAGAAGTCAGTATTTGCATTTATTTCGCCTAAGCTAGCCCTTAGCCTAACATCATCATTGTCAGATGTAATGTCTACGCTATCACTGGGAGATTCTAATCCTAGATAATCAGAACCGCCAAAGAGAGTTCCCCTTAGACTTCCCCCACTGGTTCGTAATTCAAGAACATTGTTTCCCCATATTTCTATGCCTGTATCAGCGTCAATAACAACCCCACTTTCATTATACCATTCGCTCCCACTCCCCGTTTTGATTCTTGTGGAAGAGTTGAGTTGAATATACCCTGAATTTATACAAGTTGTCCTTATCTTCCCATAATTCCCATCCGCAATATCGTCAAGGTCTCCAATACTTTCTGATAGCTTAATATGTCCAGCCGATATATCAGTTGCAGCAACTAGCCCATAAGTTCCCGTTGTAACCTGGTCGAGTAAAACTAAACCACCTGCTGTTAATGCTGCACTCTGGACCCGCTGGTAAGTTCCCCCATCATCAATATCGTCAAGGTCTCCTGAAATCTGAGCGAGAATAACTATCCCCTCAGCGGTTAATTGAGTGCTTAAAATCCTCTGGTAAGTGTCGCCGTCATCAATGTCGTCTAGTCTAATATGATTGGCATACAGCGTATCAACTGAAAGCCTCTCAAAGTAAGCACCTGCGTCGCTGTTAATCTCGATGTCGTTTAATAACTTCCTGACCGTCAGCCAGTCCCCGAAGCTGAAAGATAATTGATACTTCCCCGGGGAGTATGTTCTTGTTAATGAGCCAATGTTCCCTGTCCTACTATCATCTTCCCTCTCATCTGTCACTTTCACATAGTCAAACACTTCCGCGCCAACATTCATCGGGACATTGGCGGCACCCATCTCAGCGTTTAATTGATATTTGGAAAGGATCGCCTCTGCTATGTCCTCAGCCTCGTCATTACTTTGCAACCGCATCTGGCGGTATTCTGTTTTAGGCAAGAGTGCATAAGAAGTTGGGTCGGTTTTATTGCCAGAGTATTGAGGATCATCATCGGTTCGGCTTTCTACAACGACTTTGTTCGGTATGACCAGGGTTTTTCTGTAGGCTTTAGCGAAGAAGCTGTGATATGTGTCCGCTAAGCTATACTCATAGTCAAATACCTCTCCGCTCGTGGTTGGTTCAAGAATATGAATCTTCTCATCGCCGCCGTACCTTATAACACATTTGGTATAATCCAATAACCTTCTTATCGCGGCTAATCTGCTCCCGTTCTTGTAAATCCTGAAAGAATCTTTTGGCTGATAACTGTCAACCAGACTATCCTCAGAATCCCACTCTACGGTGTAGGCTACGCAATCGCCAAAGGCGGTCATAGAGGTATCTAATATGTCGTTGATAATATCCTTGACTGTCTTACTATCGTCTTCATCCGGTACGTAAGATTCGCTGGCTCTGTCCTCGCTTAACATATTCGGAATACCAGCCATTGTTAAGGTGCAGATTAACTTACCCTCAGAAGAATCAAGTTGTTGTGCCATCACCCACAGAGGAGCAGCATCGGAGTATTCTTCGCCATCTTTGGTTACGAGGCCATAAGAGATAACAGCCTTGTATCCCTTCAAATCTAAATCGGTAAAGTACCCCTCACTGTTATCGCAGGTTAATTCACATGAAGCCCTGTAAGGCTCTTCCTCATGGCTGAGATTCAGAATCTTATCCTCTTCTATAACAACATCATCTTCACCAGAGAGAGAAAGTGTGACCTTAACGATAGGGTCGAGCGAGTCCTTCTTCTGATATGCCTCTAGCTTAGTGGCAGATAAATCACGCATTTAATTCCTTCATAGCTTCTACTTTTCCTTCCAAATATCCCTGCCGATAACCATCACGATACCCCTTACTATGTTCAACTGAATGACTACCTGCGGTGGTTAATTCTAAATTTTCAATACGGTTATCATTCTTAATGCCATTCTTGTGATGTACCCATTCCCAGGATTGAAGGCACCTACCAAGATGCTTTGCCATTATAAGGCGATGTTCTAGAACATAACTACATTCATTATGACCGCCTTTCATAACCATAGGGAAAAAGAAATCACCAGTGGAAAGCTTAATGACAATATACCCATTATTTTTTATCCTACCACCGTTCCAATTACCACTTCTTTCCCCTTTTTCAGCGCAGGACCTACAAAGATTATATTCAGGTTCTCCTTTTATCAATGGTACCCAACGCTCTTTACCACAATCCACGCAAGCATGCCATATATGACGACTATCGCACTTATATCCCAATGCCCAACCACTTTTAGTTTCTCCTAATTGTGGCATCTCTAAAGCCCCGCTTTCACTTCAAAGCTGAATGTTCCTACACTTACTCTTTCAGTTGGCACAGAACCGTCAACAACCCAAACCTCACCAGGCCAATCTCCCTCAGCACTATCAGCATCGGTATCGTAGAAATAATCGTAAACTCCGGTATTTGAGCCATTCTTTGTCATAGCTTGAGCAGTTACCTTCGTTGCACCAGCGGGATCGTTAATCGTTACTTTAATTGAAGTCGTAGGGTCAACGAGTTCACCATCTTCGTCATAGACATAGGCTCGTATCAATACCGTTGTTTTGTTTATGAATTTCGTGATTACATCCATCTTACTCTCCTAAAGTGATTGCTCTTATTTTCCTGTATGCCAATGTCACTGCCCTAACCGACAAATACCTTCCTGCCGCTACCCATGAGCCAGTTGCTGAAACAACAAGCCCAATTATTGTAGTTGATACTCTGCTTATAGCTGCAACCTTTGATGCAGCAACAACTATCCCAATTTTGACACTGGCTAATATTACACTGATAAGCTTTTGAGCAGTAGCAGAGGCTACTAGCCCGACTTGTGCTGTGGCTGTTCTGGAGGCTTCTACTAAGCGACTAGCATTTATACTCCTTCGTCTAAAATCAAACTCATACAGGTCAGTATAGTAGTCGGAGTCTGTTCCTTTTATCCTAGCCTTTGATACTGATTTAACTCCTGCTGAGTTGGTAAGAGTAACCCAGGTTTGTTTGGTAGTTGTCCCAGAGAAAATGTTATGCCAATTGCCATCATAAAAGAGGTCTACGCTAATCTTGGCATCCTCCATAGGCCCAGGCCAATTAGGAACACTCCCTGCATAAACTCTTACCCTATCACACCCAATCGCTGAACCTAATGTTAATTCTAGGTAATGGTCATAATCCGCAGGGAGGTGATAAGCCCAACTACCAGTCGCAAGACTTTCGTCATAAGCTCTATCCTCCCATATCCACTTACTATCAGGGTCATTATGCCCTGTTGGAGAATCCCAATAATACAAAGTGCCAGTCAGCCCAACAATCGTAGCAGCCTGTCTAACTATTTCTAATGCCCTTGAAGTAGTGGTTACAACTCCAATAGTCACAGCAGCTAATACTCTATTTGCTGTAGTTCCAAAAGCAGTTGCAACAATTCCTATGATAGTAGCAGCATTTCTAATAGTTTCAACTAGCCTAGTTACGCTGGCGATAGCACCTACAATAACAGAAGACGTAAACCCCTTAGTGGCAGAAGCAACTAGCCCAACGGAAGTCGCAGTATTCCTAGTTGTAATAATCGCTCTTGCAGCAGAAGTCACAACTCCTACAGCTACAGAAGCGACTATCTGGGCTATTTCGATTATTGTAGCAGAAGCTACTAGCCCGACAGAAACAGCAGCCTTCCGAGCAAACCCAAGAAAGCCTAAAGCAGTTACTGTTAGCCCTACTATAACACTGCTTTCTATTAAAGGTTCTTCATCTCCCCAAATTCCCCATGTTGGCTCAGGATAAGCGAATTTCCTTACAAAGTAATCATCAATATAAGCAGCACCAGAACTCCCACCATTCGCTATACGAAGTTCTGTAATTGAGGTAGGCTTGGGTGTGTTATAATAAGGGAGAGTTATTCCATCTCCAGTAAGTTTAGCTCCATCAACCCAAACGTGAATCTTGTCATTTGCAAAATCCCAACCGCACTCAATCTCATACCAAGTATTTATTACATAAGTTTTATCAGTCGGAAAGTAATGATAGCCTCCAGTATCACGATACCTGAAGTGTCCATTACACATCTGCACCCAAATTGTACTGTTGCCATTGTTATCAGCAAGAGCAATAAATGTAGTACCCGTTGTAGCTGCTACTCTAGCCCATACATGAGCTAATAGAAGGGTTGAATTATGAGTCTTTTTCAGCCATTGAGTGCTTCCTGCGCTACCTGGTTCTCCGGCAGCATAAGTTCCATGTTTTACAACAGTGTCTTGCGATACCCAGTTGTCTATTGTGTCCCATAAGTTTAAGTTGTCATTCTCAATATCATCAAAGAACTCAGGAAAGGTATTAGCAGCATCGCTACCATCACTGTCACCAGCCTTGCCATAATAAACATAGAAAGTAGCAATTCCGCTATCAGGAATGGAATTGAACTTTACCCAGAAGGTTGCGTTATCGCCAGAAGTATAGTTCGTTTTTTTGTGGTATAGTTCAGTCTCTCCGTCTGATTGAGTAAAGCGGACATCATTAAAGTTATCCAAACAATGCCCATCTAGGCTATGAATCTCTTGCTTTACAGATGTTTTTATAATATCGCCATCTGCATTAGCCCCAGTATTATCAGCAAACCACGCTATATCTTCTCCAGGTTCTACCCCACCACCTTGCAAGCAAGTTGCACCTGAGACAGTAGCATACCCACAAGCGTCTAGGCTACTGCCGTTCCACTTAAAGAAATAGCACCTATCATGATGTCCACCTGATAACTCACAGGTTTGAATAGCAAGATAATCTCCAATACCAAATATACCATCTCCACAGTCGCCTTGTGTGCTTGCAGCATAGTCCGCAACATGATTCCAGTCATTATCAAACCTGGAAATGTGAGTTTTCCAATCATGGAAAACTACCCACCAGCTACCCTTGTGATAGCAAGCCCCTTCGATAGTGCCTCTCGCTGTTAGAAACCCAATATAGTGTTCTTCCACATAGCTCAAATCACTACAGTTAAAAACTTTGACATAATTTGTTGTAGGGAGCCCATTAGATACAGCATCCCATGTGCCAGAACCAACATAGAGTTTCCCGTCTTTTGCCCAAAGCCCTGTAACTGCATAACAGTCTGTGCCATCAGTCATAGCATGGTCGTTCTCAATAACAGGGTCTAGTGGGTCTCCATTCTTATCCAGTTTATAAATATGGAATCTATCAGTAGCGTATAGATAAGTTCCATCTGTAGTTACACCCTCAGCATGATTACCACCACTTTCAGGGTCAGCATCAATTTTGTCTTCAAGTGTAGTGATAACAGGAAACGAGAATGGCGTAGTTGTCCCAATCGTCTTATAGACAACTACTTTCTTCTGGTAATTAGTCTGTGCACCAGCAGAGGTAGCGTTTATCGTTATCTTTTTGCGGTACTTATAGTCGTTGTCATACCAAGCCATAATCTAATCCTTAAAAGGGACAGCCAGGTGTTTCCTGACTGCCCCCTTATTTACTACCATTAACCACTATCTTTCTGATACAGAACTTTCATCTGCACGGTGAGTTTGTCGGTGTCTTCCAACGCTATGCCAGCATTAAAGCAGCACTCGGCATATAACTTGTCGTTAGCATCGTTACACACACCAAACCCAGTGACAGTCACAGTTTCGCCAGCGGTGAACTCATGGTCAACTTGAACAGTGTCATCTGTTACGGTGGTTGCCACGCTTGCTACTGAGTCTGCATCAGCTATGCTGACCCCTGACTTAGTACTCTTAGTAGCAGCAGGAGTAGCATACGTTGAAGTTTCTGCGGCTGCGGTACAAGTGCCTTCATAGCACACAACGCTTTTGTAAGCATTGTCCGCTACTGTCTCTTCACCACATAAGAGCCTTACAGCCTCACCATACCCCTCTTTAGTTGGTTCTTGTGATTGTGCCATTTCTTAACCTCCTAAGCGACTACAATTTCCTTTATCGCGGTCGCTTATTCTTAGTACCACACTCAAAAAGAGTGCAAAGGGAGTTAATCGACCCTCCCTGAAACTTAATGGTAAGTTAGAATTGCGATGTCTCTCACAATAACCAACTCGCCAGCCATCATACCAGTTGCCTATCACCCCAAATTTCCGAGTCTTCTGACGGCTAATAAGCCTGCCATCTCCTGTCTTGTGGTCGGCAGCAAAGCTAGCCTTCGCCCCCGAAGCTGTTGCCTTTGCACCTAAACTTAAAACCTTCATAAACCTCCTAGTCCGTTGGATATTCCTTAAAAGAATCAGCAGTCACGAGTTTATTAAGCTCCGTGTAATATAGACTTAATTGAGCCAACCCCCACGATTGTAGATTCCCTGCTACGCCGACAGCTTTGTTGACTTTGTTTATCTTTGTTTGTGCTTTAGCAACGGCAGCCTGACCGCAAACACCTAGAACCAAGATTCTCTCTAAGTTAGGATTCAGCGTTGACGCTGTGTCTGACAGAGAGTGATATTCCTTACAATAGAGATAAACATTCGCAACCGCCGAAGGCGCAGTATCTAATTCTATTCTGAGAATATCCCCCCACACGGAGAACTGCCTGAATCTACGAGGCTGTTTATCCACCGGGTATTCCACCTCTTTGACTTCAAGTAAATCGTCTATTGAGCTAAGGTCAATCTCTCTCGATGATGCGACGGTTGTCACTGTTTCCTTCACCTCATAGGGAGAATACTTCGCCATCTCTATTAGACAGTCAGAGATATAAACATCAAGCTCATCGTCAGTCCATTTATAATCTTCGCTGGATGATACTAATTCATCGTTGAGCTTTTGCCTTGCTACGGTTCTTATTCCGCTTAATAGCTTCATATATCACCTCTACTTTTTCACCGGGCTTTCACAGTAGTCAATAAGCTGTGCTTCTGTCATAGAGTCAGCCATCTTAGCCGCCTCTTCGCTGTAACTTCGTGGTGTTTCTCCGCGCTTCATTGACAACGCTATGCAAGCCAGTTTCTTTTGATCCTCCGAATAAGGCATTTATTTCCTCCTAAAAAATACCAACAAGGCAAAGTAGGCTAACAACTAATAATCCAACTAGGGAAATCGGTATCAGCCAACGGATGCCATCTAAGCCAGATTCCTTTTCTAAGTCACCCATATCACTCCAAATCTCTTTCATTCAATCTCCTCCTTTACTACCATGTAATAAGACCGTCACCTGAACGAGTCAGCGTGTGCGGTATCTTTACCTCTCTATGTTCTGGGTCTAAATGGAAAAACTTATTCTCAGGCGTGCTGAACAAACACACGCCATGAACCCCTACTCTTTGAGCCTCAGCCAAAACTTGCTCTGGTTTATCCACGTGCTCTAAGACTTCGCTCATCCAGACAAAACCAAACTCTTTATCTTTGAAATTCAAATGATGCGCATCCATCACTGTTACTCCCTCACCCTCTTTAATATCTATCCCCACATATTCTCCTAATTGCTCCAATGGCTTGCGATATACCTGAATAACACCGCATCCGATGTCGAGAACTTTCTTAGGACTACAGACTTGAGGCAATAATAAAAGTCTCCAGGGCTGCACACCCTCCATGTTTCTAGGCTTCTTTAGCCTCTCCTCAATATCCTTTAAGGTTGGCAGCCAGTATTCCTCAAACACTTTAGGCTCATCGTACTCTAAGGCTTTCTTCCTGGCCTGGCGTTGCCTCTCTTCCATCTTCCCGTTCTTCCATAAGTTATAAGCCTGCTCAAGATATTCCAGAATCTCTTTAGGGTTACAGTTATATTCAAACGAGTCCTGTAAATCCCATTGGGCAAATTGGTCCTTTAATAACCACCCCCCAGCTTGTATCTCTGGTTGTGCAGTGTTATTACTCACGATTGTCGGGCAACCGCAAGCCTGAGCCTCTAACGCTGGAATACCAAACCCTTCACCCTTAGATGGTAGTAAGAAAACGTCCATAGCGTTATAGGCTCTAGCCATGACTTCCGGGGGTATCCCTAATCTCATCTCCTGTTGTTTAGGGAAGACCGTCTTATCTTTCAAACCGAATCCTATCCTTGCTTTTTCAAGGTTAAACCCTAAACTGTCATAAGGCGGAGTGTGCATATACCACACGATATTAGAATGTCTCTTGGCTAACTGGCTTACTGCCCACAAAGAAGCGTTCCAGTTCTTGCGCTTGCAATTTGTAGCCACCGTGCCAATGACAAACTTATCTTCCCACTTGAGAGACTCCCTTGCTGTTTTGCGTAATTCGGCGTTCGGGCTGTAGATACGGCAGTCTACCGAGTGAGGGATATAATAACTATCGAATCCTTGCTTTTTAAGTTCCGCTTGCCCGAACTTTGACATAGCTATCGGCTTGATAATACCTGGACTTTCTTTTAATACTTCTAAGACTCTTGGCGGTATTGGGTCGTGGTCAATCGGTATCCAAGGAGCCCAGTTTAATGACATTGGTGTTCCTTTTAATACCCATATATCAACAAGTGAAATAAGTAAATCAGCGTTCCAGTCTTTATAGTCATTCTCAATATGCATAACGCCATAGCCGTCATGCGGAACATTCGGGTATAAGGGAATATCACCCCAATTAGTTCTTGCGCCACTGAATCCGAAGAAGCAAAAGATAGCTACCTCATACCCTGCTTGCTTTAATTGTTTAGTTACCGATGCAGTTTGTAGCCCATAACCTGAATTACATAATGGACTAGCACTTTGCCATAAAATTCTCATAGTTTCCTTTCTAAAAAGGGGAGAGACCGAAGCCCCTCCCCTTAAAGTCCGATTAACGAATCGGTTTATTGAGCGTCACACAGACGAGCCGCTAACACGTTGTCCAGTGTCTTTACACCACACAGCATATCGATAGACACTACATTCGTCTTGGTTGCCATTGTGTAGTCATAGACTGCACGGCAAGAAAGACCCTTGTAGTTCTCGACAGCCGCTTTAGCTCCACCAATCGGAGGGGCTAAAGGTGCAGTCACCAGAGCAAAGGCGTTCCTGTGGAAAGCCAGGTTAGCAAGGTGGGTGGACTGGAAGGTTACTACAGCGTCATCGTCCTCATCTTGATAAAGCGCAGGACTGATAACACACACCGCAGTAGACACGGTTGCGGTTACACCTGTAGTCACAACGTAGCCATGAGGGTCGCCAGCAATCTTGAGGACATCGCCAGCAGTAACGGTTGCACCACTGGCAAGGGCATCAACAGTTATACTGGTAGCTGCTTTCACGCCTGCCCCTTTCAAGGCACCTGCTAAGTCGCCGACTAATGAAGAGTCTACGGTATGCTCAGAGATGTTCTGATCCATGTAGAAGTCCATCCCCATCACGCGCCCCATAGAGCCTTCTTTCAGAGCCTTCGTGTCACCACGCTTCTCAGCATGTAGAAAAGCGTCCAGAGCAATATATCTGGCTTCAGTTGTTGGGTGAAGCACAGCATATCTTTGGCTCATCGGGACTTTCTGTAAGTTAAGTTGCTCTCGAAGTTGGGCAATGTCGCCTACAACCTGAGTCGTAGCCGTAACATCGGTATGCCCACCTATATCCACATATAAGGCTGCCAATAGCTCGTCCACTCTCTGTGCCATAGCTCTCATCGCCGGGGCAATTAACTGCTCTGAAAAACTCACAACGTCCAGGCTTAGTTCTGAGGTCGTTACTTCAAAGGACACATCCAGATGATTGTCAAGCACTACTTGCACGCTAGACTCAGTAACAGCCTGAGCAGTAGCGGTGTCAGCGAAGGTATCCACAGTAAAGGATGCTGGCTTGCGAATAGTGACTGTTGAACCAACCTTTTGGAATTCCTTTGAGTAAGCCCTATGAACCAAGCTCGCAAGGACTGTCTCATTCTCCAGAGCCATCAAAGCCTCTTTTGCGATGATGCTCGGGGTAATTAGAGTATTACTCACTTAGGGTTTCTCCTGTTAGAGATTTTGTTTAGAGACGGAGACGACCTTTATTACGCCGTCTTTTCTTGCTTTTTCCTCCAGGCGATGTACTGTTCAGGACTCATTTTGTCCCGCTCTTCCATCGTTGGAGTACCTTCACCACCAGAGGTCAGGGCAGAATCAGGCGTTAAGTCCTCATCTTCCTTTTCCCCCTCACCAGCTTTTTTCTTGCTAGGTTTCCCTATCTTCGCAGCAACTTTCTCAAGTGCCTCTTCATCGGTTATACCGAGGTCTGCTAAGTCCTCGATATTCAGATGATACTTGACGGCGACTTGGGCTACCGTTGCGTCTGCTTTGGCCTTAGCTATAGCCTCTTTGTCGGCTTTTAGCTGTGCCTCGCTCGTTGCCACCTTCCTCTCCCTCTCTTCGATAGCGGTTGCCCTCTGTTCAAGGTCCTGCTTGCGCTGGTAAAGGTTCAAAAGTGCCGGGTCATCTCTCGCCTTGTCGAGTTCTGCTTCGTCAATCTGACGCTGTAGCGCAGTCAACTTCCCTTTTGTTGTTTCCGCATCCTGCCTCAGCGATTCAGACGCAGCGTTAGCAGCCTCGAGCTGGTCAGCAAGTTTCTTCTGCTCCCTTCCGGCAGCAGCTTTCGCGTCACTAACCATCTTTGTGACCTGTTGCTCTGTAAAAGTCTTTTCCTTTTTGTCAGAAGTACTCGTAGGCTCGCCTTCAGAAGTCTTCTCGTCCTTTTCGGCTTTCCCAGTTTCGTCCAATGTATAAACCTCCTAGTTTATTGCCTGCTTATGGTGCAGGCTAACCTTTCGACCCTTGTTAAAGTTTTTGGGTTTTTCTTTAATAAGATTTAGACTGTTAAAATAGCCTTTAATAAGCCCGACTTGATGTATATGTGGTATAAGGTAAAGAAAACGCCAGTATCAACGAGTTTTAAGGGGAAGTTTAGCTGATTACCTTCTTCCCCTACCTGTTCTTTGGGTTGTCTTACAACCACCCCGTCCTCTGTTCGCCCTGACCCCTCTGCCAGAACCGTCTCTTTTTGGTTTCATAATTCCTCTCTAAACTTGACTTTTAACATTATGTTTTGGTATTTTGAATATAGATGGCTATTAAGAAACAGATACTACTCGGTGTTGTTCTTTATGGGTTCTTTGGCTACCTGATAATAGGAACGTTCAAACCCTCGATACTCCTACCCACATGGACTCTTGGTGTCTATTTTGCCTTAGCTACGGCAATAGTTATCTGGGCTTGCATAGAGAGGGATTGGAAATTAAGGGGATTAGTAGGGCTCGGAGTCTTGGGCTATGTAGGGGTATGTTTCTTAATCGGGCTACTTCTACTCTGAACACCTATCAGTGCCGTAGGCTTCAACTCATAAGCCCAGCGTATTTATGATGCTCGCCCATGTTTATCACTTGTAAGTGCTTGTAGTGATGCCCCCACCTTACTATAAGCCAGCTTCCATCAGGCTTTTCCAGTAATGCTACATCAAATATCTCATAAGGGTCATAGCCCTCTGGTACATAGTCCAAGCGATGCCGATATTGGCCTCTCTTTATTACCTTTGCCCCTGCCTCCCTAGCTGAACGTACCATATCACTGAAATCTGTGTGAGTTTTTTGACTATAAGTCATCCATTGCTCATGTGGGTCTTCCCAAATAGGACGCTCGGCTGGTGGTATTTCTTTCCCTTCCCCCTCCCATAGTTGTTTTATCATTTCAGCTATTTGTACTGCTGGCGACACGCCCGAATAAGGAATGCCCACACTTGCACCACCTCCACTACCACCGCCACCTCCAAACTTATCACATCTATCACCAAGAGGTTGTAAGCCATAACCCCAATCTTTATTCATTACTGCGTCATTAAGAGCTTTATTGCCACATCTCGCTTCCAATCTCAGGTGTTTAGGAAGATTGTCATAGTATCTGAGCCACCTTTCCTGTTCTACGGTAGGAACTTTCGTGAAGTCCCTTTCCTCAGTCCAAATCCCTAAACGAAGCATCGTGTTATAAAACTCTCTATGCTCCATCAGCCAGCGGTCATCTGCATACCAAGTCCCCTCAAAATCTTCGGGCTTCTTGGAGAAGTCGGTGTACCAGGTAACATAATCGTCAATCAATCCTTCAGGGAACTCCGCTTTGTAAGCATCTATTCTATGCTCATCAGCAACCCATTCTGGATGATTTAGCTTAAATGCTTCTCTGGCTTCGTCTCTGGCTTCATCGTTTGAAATATAATACGGCGAATCCTTGTCTCCGTAACCCTCATACTCCTCACTCAACTCACGGTTTTTAATCTGCAAGTCTAGGACTTTCGGATTGTCCTCTATCAGCTCACGCCCTAACCAGTCTCTCAAAGGGTCATCGTCTAATAACAACCGCCTCACTTCCCAGCTATTACTCCCAAACTCAGCACTCGTGTCAAGATACTTGAAGTAGTTTTCTATTGAGTCTTTAGGGGGTAAATTGAATTCTACCGCTTTACCCGGTATATCCAATTCGTCAATGAGTTTCTTGACATCGTTGTAAGCCTCTAAGGAATAAATCTTAGCCTGCCCCCACAATGCTAACAGAGCGTTATCTTCAGGATGACTTTTCAGCCATTCTTCCCGGGGGTTCTGTTTGAGTTCGGGATGGTCTTTCAAAAACTCAGCCTGGTCTCTTTTGTCTAACGAATAATACTCCCTGAGTAAAGCTAAAGTCTGTCGGCTAAAGTTGCCTATATAATACTGAGGGTACTTCTCTTTAATCCCTACCCTCTCCTCATCGGTTGTTGCCTTTTGATATGCCTGCCACTGTAGGAAATACTCCTCGAAGGTGTCTCCCTCATTAAAGTCTGAGTTTATATCAACATACCGAGAACTCGGGCGATTTTGGTATTCCTCTTTTATCGCCTTCGCCTTAATGACAGACTGAACCAAATCGGGTATGTGGTATTTCGGGTCAATATCCTCTGGTTTTATCCCGCTTACTCTAGGTGATATATCGCCATAGAAGTCTTTAGTATCGTATATGTCCTCTTTGTTCACAGAATACGGTAGCGTGTCAGACTGCTTCGGCTGCCCTAACATATCTATAAACTCATCCCAGTAACCTCCACCATAAGTCTGCACACCAACGCCGAACATACCTGGGAGAGCTAATAGACCACCAGCAAGCCCTGTCTCCTCTATAGCTTCTATCAAGTCCTGAACAAACATCGGGACTAACCGCTCACGTGCTTGCTGTATTACCGATTCAGGTTCCAGCGATAACTCATCACCAACAAAAGTCTCGCCTTTGAGAAGGTCGGCGACAAACCCAAAGACAGGAGATAGCTTACTCCTGACAAACTGGTTCACTACCTGGTCTCTCTGAACTTCGGTGAGTTTCCCCGTTGTTGATATCTTCCTCATTCCTGTGATTATCTGAACAATCGTCCTGAAATACTGTTGAAAGCCTGCCCAGAAATCCAATCTCGTATTGCCGATTTTCAGTTTGCCGAAATCAGTAGAACGAGGGTCAAGCTCCACGCTGGCATCATCATCGGCTAATACCCATAGAGTTAGTATCGTGCAGTTAGCCATTACAAAGGAGAGTATGCCCCGAGCCATCATCTTACGAACAACAGGAGTAGCTCTGACAAATTCTATCGGTAGCATTATCCTACTCGCCTGATAGCGAGGCGAGAAAAGGGCAGCATTGAGAACTCCACCTATCTCTGACATCTTGCCAAGCAGACCTCTTCCTGACATTACATTTATAGCCCTGGCGAGTGCCTTATAGTCAGCAACCGTCCTACTCGTTCCTTCCCACGCCCTGGCATAACTGGCAAAGACATCCATTCTCAGCTTGTTAAGATAGGTAACATAAGCTCTCTCTGAATGAGATACAAGAGGGAAATATCGGGCAAACCTGGACATAAATGCCTCTTCTCTCTGTGTTATCTTCTCAGAAACGCCATATAGCGGAGCAACATATAACCCCGAGTCTTGGGATAGGTTATAATAGGGATTAGCCCTGATAATCTCATCAACCGTTCTAGCATGCTTCTTGCTGAAAAACGATATAACCATAGGTCTTAACGCTGGTACTGATTCCTTCGGCTGACCCCAGAATAGAAGTGCCCCCTGTCTTAACGGTGCTGATAAGTCCCACGAAGCTAATACCGCCCTGGGTATATTCAGAACGTCTAATGTTATCTCCCAAGCCTTTTGCCCTGCGGTTCTTTTGTCCATCACCGCTTTGACCAAATCGCCCCCAAACATATCTTCCAGTAACTTCAACTCCCCTGATGTTGGGATATTTCCTGAAAGTAATTTGGTTAAGGCTTCGGCTGTGTTTAACTGCTCAAAATAACGTAAGTCAGCATCCCTTATGGCATCGTATAACGCTTTAATATCACCATCCGTAAGTTGTAGTTCAGGCGGTGCAAAGTCCGCTCTCGGGAGTTCTCCCTTCAACGCTGCCTTAGACTTCTCAAACGCCTCTTTACCTTCCGCTGACCTTAAAATGGAAGCAGCTCTACCAGACCTCTTAACTAACTCTTCATGCTTTAACTTCTCTGTTGCTTCCCTTATCGGTTCTGCGTTCTTGATAAGGTCGGTTAGTTTCTTGACTACATCTTGTGTCTCTTCAAGATTAGCTTCTTCCTTTACCGCATCAAATATAACCTGTTTAGCAGATGCTTCTGCTTCACCTTTGGTAGCGTGGATAGGTATAGCTTTAGGGATAGCCCCCTTACTATGAGCAATTTCCAATACACTTTCAGGGGTTTTCCCAACATACTCTGTATTACCAACGATTATTTTCCACCAACCCTTTTGTTTACCAGTAGCAATGCGTTCTATAATTACGCCCTCTGGTGTTTGTAATAGGTTAGCTTCACCGCTTGGCATACGGCCTACTGTTTTGAATCCAGCTTCAGTCACAGCCTTGGGGATTGCTCTAGGAATATGTTTCTCTACTAATTTTTCTATATTGGCTTCTACTGATTGCTCTGAAGCTCCAACCAAATGAATTGACTGTTTTTCGCCTGTATTGGGGTCAATCCATCTTAAATTAGCCCCTGCTTTATCCCTGCCTACTCGTTCAAATTGAACATTCCCTACCAATTCATCATCCCGATAAATAGTCCATACATTGGGTTGTTCTTTTCTTAGTTCAATTTTAGGCTTTGCAACCTCTGGCGTAATTTCCACTCGATCCACTTCCCCCATAGCCTTCTCTAAAGCCTCTTGCCCTTCGGGGGTTTCTAATATCTTACCAGCAGCTATTATCTTGGCTTGCTCTTCAGGAATGCCTTGTTCCTTTAGCTTCGCCACCCAGCCGTCATAGTCCGCTTTTAATTCGGGAGACATTGCTTTATGAAATTGACCTACAGCACTTCCCCCACCGATAAGTGCAAGGGGAAGAGTAGCCATTGCCGTTCGTATCGTGGTCTCTGGTATATTTGCAAGTAACTCACGGTTCTCGTCAATAGTCTTGACCGTAGCATCCTGGATAGCACCCTGAACAATCTCCTCGAATATCTCAGCTAACTCAATCTTGGTAACAGTTGTCACTCCTCGTTTTGTTAATTCCCCTATTGTCCGTCTGGCTATCTCTCTCTGAACATTCCTTCTTAAACCCTGGAAGACAGAGGGGAATATAGCTTTTAATACTGGCATACCCCCAACGACTTCAATCGAAGAAATCAACGCCCCAATAGGGACTGAAAGGTCTGTTGCTTGCTCTTCCGTAGCCCCACTCATCAATAAATCCTCGTATAAATCATGTGATTGAGCAGGGGTTGTAACCGCTACACCAGCAGCTAATCCAAGAAAAGGATTCCTTGTGATGCCACCTACCACCATAGTTGTTCCCAAGAAAGCGAGTGTAAAAGCTGCGGTATCAGCAGCCACATACGCCCAATAAGCAGGGTCTTTCAGAATCCCCGGGGCTTCCTGAATCTTCTCAAGAGTTCCGCCTTCCCACTCGGGAGGAGGTCTTAATTCAGGATGACCTTCCACCCATTCAGCGTATTCGTCTTTGCGTTTAATATACCCTTGCCTGAATTTGTCACGTAACCCTTCAAGGAACTTCTCTGATTCTTCAATTCTTAGTCCTGTAACCTCAGAGAATGTTGGTAGAAACCCATAGCCCCCAAAGAGTTTAGATTTCCCCGATAGTATATTTAACGGCAATTCCGTGAGGAGATATTGCTTGCTCCCATACCACCTATTAGCCATACCAGAATAGAAAGCATCCCAGATATTCTTTAGCTTGCTTTCCTGTTGATAAGCCTGTGGCGCATTAACAAAGAACTCTGCTAGTTGTTCCTCTGTGACATCAGTGAAGATGTCCTTTAACATACTTTCGCTTGCTGGGCTTCTACCAGCCTTGTAAATGTCATATAAGAGAGCGTTTTGCTCCTCCTCACTCATAAAGACATAATCAATATAAGCCTCACTTGCTCCCAGTTGCTTAAGTAAATCCTCACTCTCGGTTGTCCTGCCAGCTTCCATTAAGTCAGCCATAAATTCCTCTGGGTTGCTTTCGAGATATGAGACAATACCCAATAAATCTTCCTCAGGGGGAAGTTCCCCATACACCGCTTCGGGATGCTCACCAACCACAGTCTCCATCTCAGTATAGTCGTATGCCTTACCCTCGGGAGAGATATACTTCCAATCCTCGGTTATCTCCCACTTCTCCGGTGTGAGGAAACTTAATTTATACCCTCTCTCGCTGGTATCGGGAGTTAATTTCAGCATCCAGCCCTGGCGGACAGGAATCCCCATCCCCCTGGCCTCTTCCCAGTCGAATATCTGAGGGGTGTTCAATACCGCTACTTCGGGTTTTTCTATCTTCCGTTGTTCTATGCCAGCATGAAGCTCTTTTAACAGCTTCTCCATGTCCTCGGGTTCGGTGCTATATTTGCGTAATAGCTCGGTCAGGTTATCGTTCATTTAATCTGTCTAGTTCCCTTTGCCTTCTTGCTTTTCGTATCCTAATCTCATCTTCAATCCCACCTATAATTAGGGGTATTAAACAGCACGTCACTATCATTGCCATTCCAAAATAATACCAATTCATAATTTCTCTCCTTTATCCATAGGTATTTTAGGTTTCTTCCCCAATAGTTTCTGAAAGGCAGACTTGCCTCTTTGTGCAATATCCTCAACCTTCCCCTCTGGCTTCAATGCATCCTCAACTAGCTTGTCTAAATCTTTACGGGTGAATTTCGCTGTCATTCAATCTTCTCCTCTGGCTCTTTCAACGGCTCTGTTAGCTCACTTCCAGGAGTCTCACTCTTAGAACTACCACCCTTCAATAACGGAGTTAAGTCCTTCTTCTCAGGCTCTTTAACTTCAGGTGTCGGCGCTTCTATCCCCATCTGACGCTGTTTTAACAAAGCCACCAGCCTATCGGCAACCAATCTCGCTTCAAGAGGTTTATCTGCGTCGATCAAGCTCCCTGATAGTCTGTAAAGGGCAATAGCAGGGTCAAGTTTCTCAGCCATCTCAGCTCTGACTTTCGTAGCCTCACCGTCAGGGTCCTCAAGTTTCAGAATGTCCCTTCGCTTGGTATCTTCCGAGAGAATGTTACCAGCAGCGTTAGCTACCGAGTAATTAGCTAATTTCTCCATTGGCGAAGAGGAGAAGTATTTGTATTTAATCGTGTACTCACCGTTCAGGTCTTTAGGGAAATATACCCTTCGGTGTCCCTCTTCCCCGAGTTCAGCCTTCAATCCCCACTGTTGATACTGGCGAATAATCATCCTGGATAACTGTTGATAGAACATCGCCAATAACTGAAGTCGCGGTAAGACAAGATCATCCTTCTGAGATAAGTCCCTGATAGCCTGTCCGGACAAAGGGAAGGTCAGGTTGCCCAGGTCGGTTGCAGCCATAGTAGCTCTTTGTAGCCTAGCCTCCCACATTGCATAGAACAACTTTGTGGCAGCATGAATGTCAGCTAATGGGAAAGCCTTGTAGCCCATATCTTTTTCAACAGGTACAACAGTTCCTTCTCCATAAGGTGCCTTCCCTGGCTTCTTCGCCGTTACTCCCTCTGAGCTCTCATACTGGTAGTCTGGTTTAATAGCTTTTACATTAAGAGTCTGAAGCACCGTTGCCAATGTATTCATCTCAGGGAATATATCCCTTGAAAGCTCAAAGATACTTTCCCCTTCGTGGCTTAGATTATCAGTCCCTCCAAACATATACCCCGCTGGGCACATCTGCCACACGAAGGGAACATACTTGTAGGGGTTCGGTTGTGTCCTTACCTCTTCCCCAATGAAAACTGTATTCTTATCGTTTTCCCACACATCCCAGACAACCTCTTCATCACCTGGCACATCAACTTTGTACTCTTCCTTGATTCTTGCTTTACTTCGTGTCGTCTTATAAGCAGCCCACTTAAGGCCGTTAACACCTAGTTCATAGACGAAATATCGGCTATCAATAGGAAGGATGTCCATAACAATTTCCTTGCCTACTTTCCTCACCAGACACCTAGCAGCCAGATGCCCTCTGGCGCACGCTTGCTCAACAAGGAACGGGAATAGTCCTGTTATCCCTCTTTTAGCCAGCCTGTTGTCAGCTTCGATATAAGCATCCTTCAGGAACTCCTCGATAAGAGTCGTTTCCTTGTCCTTTAGTTGCTCCCCCTCTATTACCGCTTGCTGATTCGATCCAGTAATAACTGAAATAGTTTTCCTGGCAAACATCTTGCCATCGGGTAAGGTTACATTCCGAACCCTCGGCATCTCCTGGCCGTCAACGGTCAACAGCTTAAATGCCTTCCCATAACATAAATCCTTATCCGTATCCATCCGAGAGTATAAGGCACTGAACTCGGACTCTTTTTCTTCTATGTCCTTCTTTTCCATAAGTCTCCTAGTAATTCCAAACCTGTCCTTCTTCTGCTTGTACCGTCTCAGGTGTGAAGTCGCTTAATATGTACCGAGCACAAGCACAAAGATGGTATTTCTTCTCGTCTTTTATCACATTTGTAGCCACCCCTTGCTCGTCTAACTTCCACATACAGTTCATCAACTCTTCGTGGTAATGGACTAAGTTCTTGAATACATAGAGTTTATTCAACTCCATCAATGCCTTAACCCTGTCTAGCTGAGCATTGACACTGTTTATCTTTGGCTCCTGGATAGGCCAGCCATGCGCTGTGTATCCAGTACGTATCTCCTCTTCTTGATGGCTTCCCCCAACCCTTCGAATGATGTTAACTCCCTCTGTTATCTGCTTAAACTCCGCTACATTCTGTGCCGTTGACCTACCACCCGTTGGAAGATACTCATAATAAGCATAAAAAAAGCCAGTAGCGGGGTCTTGAGCGATAAACAAGGCTGCAGGGTTAGCAGAGCCAAAATCGTGCCCTGAGTAGCGTAACCACTCTTTAGGTATAGGGAAGGGGTCTATCCAGCAAGTGTCCTCATTGAATACACCATACACCAGCCAGGATGCTTGTAGTTCATCATCCTCAGCCATGATTTCCTTGAAGTACGCCTCCCTGGACATATCCCCTGTAATCTCCTGTAGCGCCTCTTCGGAGATATAAGGGTTATCATGTGAGGTAAAGTGAAACGCCTCCCACCTACCAGTTTCGTCTTCCTTCGCAGCCTTGAACATCTTGGCAGCATGACGAGGGTCCCGAGCTCTTGATATCCCACTGCTTGCCAGAGAAGGGGGAGTGTAGATAAACACAGCATCCCCGTTGTTATCGAGTAGCATAGGCGCTCCAACCTCATCCCACGCATCCTCAGCCATAAGTTGCCACTCGTCAAATATCAGGTAGTCGGCATAATCACCCCTCAGGGTGTTAGCGTTCCATGCTGTCTTTGCCTTAATCCTATTCTCGGTCCCAGGTAGTTCTATGAAATGCTCAGACTCATTCTTCTTATAAACGCCGGCATCCACCAGTTCACTTAAAGCACTACAAATCTCATACCAGAACCGACCTACCTGCTCATTAGTAGGGGCAGCGTATAATACCCTCCTACCATCCAGGAATCTCTCCACTGCCTTAATAGAGATACCAACAGTCTTGCCTGACCTTCGCCCTGCCCTTATTACCTTTCGAGGTGCAGGACTTTGAAGAAACTCTATTTGTTTGTCATGTGGCTTCCGCAAGTGAACGATATACTCTTGTTCCGTTGCTACCGTCATACATCACCTTGATATTAACTATCCTGTTGTTAATGTTAGTTACATTCCCAGCTTCATATATCCCTTCCATTTTGTTGAGCTCGGCTATAGCCTGAATAGGGTTATGCAAGCCCACCCGTATAAAAACAGCATCATCCGCCCCATCTTTACCGACTATAGTTTTACTGGTAGCTGAAGCAAGAGCCCGTGAGTTCATTGCCTCAGGCTCGATATTAAACCAAGCTCCATCAGCACCTACTTCGACAAAATCAGCAAGCCGCCCCCTGGCTATCTCCGCAAGTATCTGTTTGCGTTCAAGAACACTGGTAATAGAGGCATCCTCAACTCTTTCCCGAAGCTCTTGAATACGAGACTGAATGTCAGGCTTTGTTAGGTTTTCCGAACCTATAGACCTTGCTACCTTGCGACTGTAACCAGCAACAAGGGCAGCCTCAGTAGCATTACCTAATTCAAAATACTTTATGCAAAATGTTTCCTGCTTTTGAGTTAATCTATTCTTCTCCATAGTTTTCATACCTTGATTACTTCCCTCTTAATTCGCCTACTCCATAACCAGTGAAAGGTACTATGCTCCCATACCTTGCCACTCTTTGGATAACCCTCATAGGTTCTGAATGAGTATCTTTTCTGGAATAATCGTTTAATATATTGAAATAGCTTTTTCATAGTTGCTCCTACAGATTATTGAGAAAAGTGACACTAGCTTAATGAGATACTTTGTATCAATCACCATTAACAATAAGACATTGATGTAGCCGGCCGATTTATGACTGACCTGTTGCTAATATGCAAATTTCTTTTTAACCGCGTGCCTAGGGGGACTTGACAAATAAAACAGCATAATGTTACAGTATAGGTATGAAAAGAGTTAAAATACCACAAACGCTCACGTGTCTGAGGTGTGGTCACAAGTGGACGCCCAGGAAAAGAGAAGTCCTGCGTTGTCCTGGCTGTGGCTCACCTTACTGGAATAAACAAAAGGAGGTAAGAGAATGACAAGGGATTATAGACCATACTCAGTAGGATATAACTGCAATTATGACCACCGTATCAAGAACACAGAATCATTACCTGCTGGCACTGGTTGCAAATTCCTAGAGTGTATGATAGTTCATAACGGTGATTTTATAGCACACTCTTGGCATAGACGATCACCCGAACCTCGTTATGGCTATATGGTATTTAGGTTCTGAGAGGTGCTTATATGATTATAAGACGAAAGTGGGTAGCTTATCATCACAAGATAACGAGTTATACATTTGGCATTGGGCTATCAATCTCACCCGAAGTAATTATTATCACTCTTGGATTTTGGCATTGGTTCTTTGAATGGTGGGGAAGGGATAGCAAACATTAAAGGAGGTAAGAGAATGGGATATGCAATAGTGCCAAACATCAAAGATGAAGCTGTTGTATGCCAACAACCTTGTCAACATAAGGATTGTGCAGCAAATCGAGCAATGTGGACAGACGCAAAGTGTGCCATTTGCGGGTTGCCAATGCTACCAGGACAAACATTCTATTTTGATGACAATGGCAAACCTGAACACGCTAGTTGCCTTTACGATAAGGTAAATAAGTTAAAGGAGGAGTGAAATGTATATGAGATATTGTCGGCATTGCAGAAGATGGATACCAACTGTCCCGTCTAGTAAGAAATGCCCCGCTTGTAATCATAAGTGGTAAGCTAAAATAAATGGAGGTAAACAATGAAACTACAATGCCCCAACTGTAAATCAAAGTATGTTCTCTATAACAAGTCCACTAATTCCTGGTGGTGCCGCAAGTGCGGTGTTGTGTTTGACAAGACTGGGAAGATTATATCTAGACCATAGGTTGTTAAAGAACGACAGCAGTTTCACCGTTTTGTGAAAGCTAGGCATTCCGTGAAACGCCCAGTGGCCTCATTACCTAAGCAATGAGGGAAGTGAACATGATTAAAATACCCACACTCGGCAACCATTAGGTAATATCTTCGTAGGTTCGGGATAACGAGAACCCTCTTTCTTTATTTTCTTATCAAGCCGACAGTCTCTACGCTTCTCTGCCTTAATTGCCCTATAAACAAGAATGCCTGCTCTATATTTGCTATTATTCATACCACAAAAACAAAAAAAACGGGGAACAACAAGCCAACCATTTCTGGTTAGACCTATCGTTCCCCGATTCAGCCTTAAACTAGCTAGTAGCTATTCAGTTGTATAATTCAATCCATTTTGATAGTTCGCTGGAGTGTCAGCAAACATGGCTTGCCCTCTCTAATATGGATTATCACCTGCCCATATTCGACAACCTGCAACCAATCAAAGCCACGTATATACTGCATTAGCTCATCATCAGTAATTAGTTCAGTTTCTGGTTCCGTTTTTGCACTCATTTAGGCGAATAAGTGTTGCCTCCACATTAAACATACCTGATTTGGGTATTCACTTACCCTTTTATGCTCATTTATCGGGATTATGCTTAACACAGTGTTCGTCAAGTATCTGTTGGGATTCCATATAAATCAATTCTAAGGCTGTCGGCAATAAATCCATTTTCCCCTCTTCAATCAACAAAACTGAAATATCAGCCAGATTCTTTATCGTTTTCAGTTGTTCAACTAGCTCTTCCATTTAACTCTCAACTGTAAATTCTTCTTTATCAGGTCGGATATGTATTACTGGACAGCCGATCCTTGAAGGTTTGTAGCCTTTCATCTCAGCGTATGTCGGGCTTAGAACCTGCCCTTGCTTGGGTTGCGTGTATGCTTTCAGCCAGCTACCAGTAATTGTCGCTGCTAATTTAATACTCTTAACCCTTCCTCTCTGGCATACTAATCTGTCAGGCGTATGCTGTGTCATAGCGTGCAGATGACCCATTAAATAGATATGAGCCTGCACCTCGTTGACTAATCTCATTAACCGCATCAACCTGGCCCCTTCCGTCTGAGCCGCCCCCGCACCATGCCAGGCGTGGACAATTACTTGATGGATTGCCGATTCTGCTCTATGAAAATCCAGAATAAAGAACGCTGAATAGCTGGCATATGGAACGCCTAAATCATCGCAGATGTTCCTGGTAATATCGTTCTGATACCTTAAATGCTCGTTCTCCTCATGATTGCCTGTTAATAATCCCAAGCATTTGTCTTTAATCGGCGTGAATAAGTTACCTACCCATTTCCGCTGAGATTCTATGATATTGCTTTTCTTTACCCAGGGTGCTAGTCCATCCATGCTAAAGCGTGGGTCGTTCTTTGTTATACTATCAACATAATCCCCCATGCCAAGCCATAAGGCGTTCTTGGTAGTCCTTATCTCCTCTACTTTCGCCTTGATGGCACTTTCAGAGCAGTCAATAGAACCAGCATGAATATCTCCAAGAGGAAACAATAGGAACTCTTGGCTACGACTACATTTAATTGGTGGACTTATGATTACTTCCATAATAAGGCGCACCGTGCCGAGCAAAGGAGTAAACCCAGCACGGCGCAATATGATTAAGCCTAGCTAGACTTCAATCCCAAGGAATGCCACTATCGTAGGTAATCGTTACATTATCGGGACGTGGCTCACCTTTCATTACGTCTTTCACATGGTCAGCTACGATAGCTCGCCAAACCTCACGGGGTATGATTAAAGGCATAGTCATTGACGGCGTGCTTAGAATGACATTATCTTTTTCCTCTTTGATTGTGACATTATCGTAGGTTTTCATAATTCCTCCGTGAAATAAAGAAGTGGGATTATCCCACTCTAAAATACAAACCCCGCCTTTGTAAGACGGGGTCAGTACTCCTCCCACACTTGGTGGGCGAGCTAAGGCCAGCATTACTTGGGAATACGGCTGCCGTTATATCCCAAACTTGGCTGGCTATCGAAATAAAAAAGGGCATAATGATTACACCCACTAATAGTATAATTCCTTCGTAAATTGATTGTCAAGGGGTCAAAATTCCTGGCTTTTGTGTCGCAGTTAGCTTTGGGATGCGATACTTTTCCCGCCTATGATTTATAAATTCCTGATAAGTAATCTTTTTCCTTGCCTCGCCGCTCATAAATCTCAGCCCTCGTCTTATCCTCATTTCAATGTCTTCTACTGAAAGGTGATATTTACGGCTTAGTGTTCGCTTGTCTTGCTCAAAGCAGAATCTATCTTTGAGTATAAACCCGTCATCACCTGTTTTCTCCAATCGTATGTCTATTTCCGCCGCGATAGTAACAGGAATTTCAAAGTATGACCTTCCCTCAACACCCCTTCGGGTGATTATATCGTCAGGCTCCCCGGGAGGCCACCTTCCATCTTTAAGTAAGTCGAGGTATCTCAGCAGCCAAACAATTTGAGAAGTAGTGAATCTTATCTGGTAAGGTGCATAGAACTCTTCTTCCATCTCTATGGTAAATACCCTGTTATCGGGTCTCGGCTTGCTTCTCTATCAATAGCCCGTTGCTTCATTTGAGGCTGAAGCTCATTGTTTCTTGCTGCTGCCGAATGTTTGTGGCATATGTGCCAGTATCCCGTATCTTCCCATGCTACACCTTGCGAGACAGTCCATTCTGGACACCCTTCTACATCGCAAATAGCATCCGAGTCTTCAACAAACCTAGGGTCTTCCCATCCCAATGCTTCAAAAGCTTCCTCTAAAGCACTAAGCCCACCAGTCCATATAATTGGCTTGCCATCTCTAACACCTTGATAGCCAAACTGCCAAACCATAGCCTCTAAAGCATCTCTGCATTTATTCATCTTTTACCTCCATTCTATTGGCTAAACTCCATTGCATACTGTCGGTTTCTTTCTAATGCCAGCCGGCAATACTCCTCTGAAGTGTCATATCCTACCGCTTTCCTGCTGAGCTTCTTTGCTACCCATAAAGTAGTCCCCGTTCCCATAAACGGGTCCAGGACTACGGACGGCGTCTTTGCAGGTATAGGTGGCGTCTTTGTGGCGTCTTTGCAGTTACAGGTGGGTTGCCAGCCGAGAGTGATATTTTGGGCATCATACCACCCGCCTGCTTCAGAATAATCGCTCCGCCCTTCAGTATCCTTTTGGAATCGCCAGTTTTGCCGTTGTGGTTCTGCCCTTTTCTTTTCAACTATCCTCACCCAGGGCTTACCACACTTTGAACAGCATCCTACCTCTGGCGTGGCTGCCTTAATACATAGCTCGGGTAATTTCTCAGGGAATACCGCAAAGTGAGCTTCAGGATAAGGCTGTGTTGGGAACTCCCAGACTGAACGGAGATTGCGGCCATCTGCTCTCTCACCACTAGGGAATGGGGAACTGTCGTGCTCCACCATACCCGCCTTAACATATTTGGAGTTGGGATAAAAGCGTTGCCTTAAAACTCCATGCGGTCTCTTATCAGCGGCGTAACTTTCAGATATCGGCTCTCTCACCGCATCAGCATCCCAATAGTAATTCTTGCTCTTTGTTAGCATTAAAATATATTCATGTGATTCAGTCGGTCTATCAGTTACGCTCTCGGGCATAGGATTATTTTTGCTCCAAATAATAACCGACCTAACCCACCAGCCGTCCTCTTGTGCTGCTATTGCTATCCTGAAGGGGATTAAACAGAGGTCTTTGGGTTTGAGGATAGGATGCCCCTTTGTTGATGTTCTGCCTCTATCCTTCATGTCAATTTTAGCGGTGGTACTTGTCCAGCCAGTTTCTCTATCAATCGTGCCTACTTCGGCGTGGCTAGTAGCATAAGAGTCCCCGATATTCCAGAACACAACACCGTCCTTCCTCAACACCCTTTTTATCTCCCGTAATATCTCTATCGTGTGCTGGACATACATCTCCGGTGTAGGCTCTAAACCGAAAGCACCTTTCCACGCTCCGCAGAGGGAACAGAATGAGCCTTGTGAGCTACCACCTTCAGCCCTTTTTCTAGTAAACCTATCTTCCGCTTTACCATCGTTTGCTTTCCAAGTATCCCAATTGCCTTGCTTATCAACTAAAAGTTCTTGTCCCCACCGATGCTCACAATGATTATCCCCCCAGATTAAGTCCTGATTACCGGAGTATTTGCGAAGTCCCCAATAAGGCGGCGATGTTATGACACACTGGATGCTTTCAGCCTCGAGCTCGAGCATTGAGCGACAATCCTTGTTATAGATTCTGATGTGGCTATCTTGATAATAAGGCTCTGCTATCCCCATAATAATATCGCCAGTAGTATCAGCCAAACTCCTATACCACACCCTCTGCCAAACATATAGTAATGATATTCTTTGAGTATCTCAGGCTTTGCCGGTGCTATTTTTACCCTCGGCGGCAACGGGCAGATTACCTCAAAGAAGCCTATAACAAAGGCGTGCCATTCATCGCTCGTAGAAAATAACTCGTTAGGGGGTATTATTATCATCTAAATCCCCCTCTCTTTGAGGAAGGCATGCCACTCATTACGAGAACCATCTAAGCAACCTCCATGATTTTGTATCCAATCCACCACTTCCTTTATCCCTGCCTTGTGTCCTTCTTCCTTAATGGCATCCCAATATGCGGCACATAAATCTGCACTATGGGCAACTTCTGACTCCTGCCCTGCCTTGAATGAGATTTCAGCTTGCATTGTACACACTCCTTCAAGTGTTCCTATACCGTGATAAAATATATTGTCCCGTTGCACCTTACCCATTACTGTGTCTTTAGCTTCCATGTTCCTCCTTTATTTTATCAACAACGTTATATCTGCCAGCTTCGGGCTATACAGGGAAACTTGCGGGATATTCCTTTCTGAATACACCACGAAGCTAGTTTCTCGGACATTTGTCGGCAGTTTCTCGGCTTTTAATGCTCTCTTGATGAGCTTCTTCGCCCAGCCGTTATGTAACCCATTCGGCTTGTAATGATAAATATCAGTAGCCCAGTCCATTACAGTCGTCTCGCTCGGCTCGCCTAAAGCAGGGCATAGCTCCATATAGTTTCTTATGTCCTGCCGTAAGCAAGTCTCCACCCACTTGCGATGTGTCTTATTGATTAACTCCCTTGCTTCCTGTTTAGTGTATTCAGCCATTAAACTCCATTAACTGCCTTCCGATTGCCTCTATGACTGGAACACTCACGGCGTTGCCCAGGCATTTATACCTTTGCGCATCGCTTATACCAGCCGTCCAGTTGTCGGGGAATCCCTGTAAGCGTTCACACTCTATGGGAGTTAAGCGCCTTATTCCTTCCATTTCGCTCACTAGATTCAAACCAGAGTGCATATCTTCTTCTCCTCTCGCCCGTAAACAGCCGGTAGTGGGTTCTCCTGTGAGTTCCATTGTTTCATTGAGTTGACCTGCTTCTCCGAGAGGAAATACTTTTGGTCTGGGTTGTCCTCTAAGATGTCCGATAATGAACACCCGCTCTCGGTTCTGTGGCACGCCGTAGTCCTTGCTGTTAAGCACCTGCCATTGACAGTCATACCCCAGTTCATCCAACGATTGTAGAATAATGAGAAAGGTTCTACCTTCGTCAGCGGAGAGGAGCCCCCTAACATTCTCAAGGAAAAGCAAGCGAGGTCTTTTAGCCCGTAGGACTCGGCATATATCAAAGAATAGTGTCCCTCTAGTATCTTCGAAGCCTCGTCGCTTCCCAGCCTTAGAGAAAGATTGGCAAGGAAATCCCGCACAGAGGAGTTCGTGGTCTGGTATGGCACTAGCGTCAACTGTTTTGATGTCTGCCTCTGTGACTTCCCCAAAGTGCCTTCGGTAGATTTGACAGGCGTATTTATCGTTGTCATTGGCCCAGACACAATGAAATTCCGCTGGTTGCCCGTTGGGCCTTTCAGAGAACCCACTATTTCCCCTTCGTGATAGGTTATCTCTATCTTGCCCTCTTTGTTCTTCTTGTTTGCCCTGCTGTATTTGAGAACCCGCTTGTTCAAGCCCAAGTCTAAAACCCCCTATTCCGCAGAACATATCTATGAATCTCATTCAATCCCTTTAATCTCCTCTAGCTTCTGCTTTAGATACAGCTCAATAGCCTTGCGGTCTGGACTGCCCTTTTCATTTGCTCTTGCAAGAAGCATCTCAAACTTCTCCCGCCTTAAATGCTCTGCAAACCACCAGCTATGTTCTTCTGGATTAGCGGTCAGATATAAATGACAGCCTGCGCAAATTCCCGCTGCGTTATCTTCATCCCACCTGACATTGAGCTTCGCCCTCCCCCAGAAATGAGAGCATTGAAGTTCCATATATGCTGGACGGGTAGAACCATCTTCCCTTGTTGTGTCGTGCTTCTGAGCCAAGCAACGCTCACAACCACCTACTCTTTGAATAGCCCTTCGCCTGATATATTCAGAGAATAGCCTGTCAAGTTTATCTACCCGTATCTTCTTCACCTTATATCTTCTTATTAAGCCAAATTAGTAGCACTGCGATTAAGCCAATCATCATCCCTATAACAAACCATCCCCAACTCCATTCCATCCTTTCTTGTGTATCTCCCTGAATTTCACCCATTCTTCAAAGGCTGTGAGCTCATCATTAATGGCAAAGAAGATAGGGATATGCAGCTTTACGGCATCTTTAACCTCACCATCAGCACCATTTGATTCACCCGTTAACCTTAGCAAGACATTGCAATATCTAAGCCACACCCTATCAATCTCTATCCAAGTCTCCCAGGGTTTCGGTGATACCTTGTCCCAGTAGTGGCTCAAGTGAGGGACGAAAGGGATATATCCCATCTCTAATAATCTATCGGCAACCTTTAATACCCTTAGAGTGTTTTGCTCAGGATCACTTGAATAGGGTGCAGCGATATATATTTTTATTTTTGCTTCCATTTCTCAATCTCGCGACTGATATAAAACCAGCCTATCGTCGGTGCTGCTATGCTGATATACCAGAGTGGCACCTTGAGTTCAGTAAACACCTCAATACCTGCGCCAATAGCAAGGAAGATAGTATTTACTATCGCCATCCATTGCCTTACCCACGCTTTAGGGTCTCCGTTAGTTTTAACTTCTTCTTTCTGTTCAGCCATCTATCTCCTCCTTCTTTATCTCCTTTACTGGATGCCAACCAGCCTTTATTAGCCCACGATTTCCTAATAATTCTCTTTCTTCATCCTTTAGCCAGCACCTCTCAGCTATTATAGCCATTAGTGCCCTAGTTTCGTCATTATCAGCAACAATATCCCATATTGCATCCTCCAATTCCTCATAAGTCATTTCTTCTCCTTTGCCAGAAACTCCAGAAAGTGCTTAAAATCCTCCAATGTATAAGGGGCAGGTGGAGCAGGATTTTTAGAATCAGGCACTCTAACCTTTATCCCTTTATCAGTTATTGCGACCTCTATTCCACCTTGCTTTTCTGCCCTTGCCCAAAATTCCTCAGTCATTTGCCCTCCTCTGGCATCTCGCCTCGCTTTAGGCTTTCAATAATTCTCTTCAATTCCATCCAATCTTCAAATTTCATAGTGGCGATTGGTTTGTCTGGCCTTGCGTAAAGGTGCATTTGTATAAAGTCATCAATGCTTCCCCCTACTGCCTTGAGGGTCTTGGCATCTTGGGCTTTTGCTATTACTAAAGTTTCGCCTCGATAACTAAGCCAAGCTTCACCACCACTCTCCTCATCTAATTTATCTTCGGCATCTTGAACAGCCTTATCTATCTCCTCATCTGTCAATAACCTTTCCATTCTCATTCCTCCTCTTTAGGACCTTGCATGAGATTGCTTAGAGCACCTTCATACTGTTCTTTAGATTTATTGGTATTCGCCTTATTTATTCGCCGTTTCCTTGCCCCTTTCTGTAATTTTCGGATAGCCTCTAGACATTCGCAACGAACAAGCTGCAAGCAATCAATACAATAGCAACCAGTCATGGAGGTTGATTCTGTGTCTGCTTCTTTACCGCATAATTCACATATTCCCATTCTCATTTCTCCTTTAATCATCGCTTCCTAAAATAAACTCAATGTGTTATAATTAAGGCTATGAACAATGATTTGATAGTTTACCTTGCAGGATGCTTGGATTGTGATGGGTCTTTTGGTATCTACCGAAACACTACTGTACTGCGTGTTCCAAACGCAAAGGCAAAATCTCCTCAACATACCCCACGCATAATCTTCAAGCAAGTACGCCCTGAAATTGTAAATTTGTTGCACGAAACTTTTGGTGGTAGAAAGGCATTTGAAAAGTCGCATCACCCACGACATAAAGACATATACAGTTGGAGTGCAACCCTTAAAACGGCACGTAATTGCATTATAGCCGTCTTGCCCTATCTTCGTATTAAAAAAGAGCAAGCTCAATTGCTCCTTCAACTTTGTGATAGACAACGAAATCGCAATTACACACTCACAGGCAGAGTTAAAAAACTTACAGACGAAGAACTTATAGAAAGGGATAAGCTCCACGCGGCTGTTAAAGCCCTGAATGATACACGGATTCATAAACCAAAACTTATGTAACTTCATGCATATCAACAAAAGAAGCCCCCTCTACTAACTTAAAGCTAAACTCAACGCCATTAGGATTTTCTGAACTTATTGCCCAATTTTTCGCCTTAATGATTTTCAATGCCCCCGAATCCATTGATAGATACAAGCGAGGCTTTTCTAATGAAAACTCAGCACCTCTTCCTAACTCTGCCCCTCTCTTTTTCTGCAACGCTACGATTGCAACGCCCTTGTTTAGCTTGTCGAATATCGCTCGTAATTCCTCACCAATAAGATAAAATTCCCCAGAAGTAATCTCGATATAATCTATGATGTTTATGTCGTCGGGATAGATAACATCGGCAAAGTTGGTACTCCGCTCTCTAGCGTCAAACTTCCAGTTGCTATTGCCAAACTTAGACAATCTCAATTTAAGTTCCTCTGGCCCCATCTCGCTAGAGTAATAGTGGACTCTGTATTTATCCATATTCAGCTTGATAAGATTCAACAGAAACGCAGTCTTACCAGCGTTGGGAGCACCAGCGATTACAGCAATGTTCTTTGGGTAGATAAGAGCGTAATTCTCCAACTCAAACGGCCACTTCAAAGGAATGGTCGCTGATATATCCGCAGTCTCCCACTCGATAACAGGTGATTCATTTTCTATCCTACGATAGATTCCATTCTTCTTAGGGTGGCGTTCAAGAACTCCTGCTTCAACCAAACGATGTAATATAACCCTGCGGTTTGTTTTAGTTTGCGGTGTAACGCAATGTAACTCTCTGTCACAGTCTGTAACGGAAAAGTAACCCGTTGTAACGCTAACCCACTCGTTAATCTGCTCTGATAGGCTCCTGATTGGGTCAGCCTTGAAGATGATTTCAGTCCTGGCTAACGCTTGATCAACATCCTTGATAAACCCATTACCCATAGCTAGAGCCTTCACCAAATCCTTCACCTCTTCCACGCTATATCCAAGAGCTTTCTGCCCCTTAACAAACCGCTTTAAGTCAAACAACTCATTCTCTTATTTATTATTATTACCCCTATTACCCCTCATCCCCTCCCCTTATACCCCTCCCCACCCTTAACGGTTGGTTTACTATTAGAGGGTGACTTATCAAGAGAGTCTTTAATATCCCTTAATAGAAAGACTATCTCTATAAGGGCTTCCCTTATATCCATTAACCATGTATGTTCATCTTGTTCCATCTAGGATTCCTCAATACTTACATCTTCAAGGTGTGCCTTAGCTTCGCACTTCAACATGAAATTAAGGTGTTCCTGGCAGATAAATTCCTCTCTGTTATACTGCTCTTCATCCCACATTATCCGTGCTATCGCAGGTTCACCACAGGCAATCTCTGTGTTTTTACCTTTGTCATATACAGGATATTGACACCTTTCTATATATTCCCAATCCCAATCCATCTTTACCTCCTTATAAAGAGAGGACTACCACCTTTGATAGCCCCCTCACTCTCACGGTAGAATCGGTTATTACTCAACGGGCATCTCCTGCCTGTATAATCCACCATAGCCACGGTCTTTAGCCCATACCCATTTATCGTCTATTGTTACCGTTTCAGCAAATAGCGGTTTTAGGTTATCCTTGAAAAACACAGGGGTTCGGTATCTGTCGAGAAGGTAAACCAAATCTTCAACCCATTTTATTTCGGGTGGCTTGTATGGTTTAGTTTGTGCTCCAATAATAGCCCAGTCTATCCCTATTGGTGGTGACATAGGCATTGCCTCTAATAAGGGTTCAAAGCTGATATATTTCACCTTTGCCTCTATGCGATTTAGATACCATTTAGCCAGTTGATATGCTTCGTTATTCGTAGCAGTTACGCCCACCCAGCAATTCTCAGGGAAGGGACTCCACTTGATTAAGTTCTGTGGCTGCTTGGTGAGAAGATAGAAGCGGTGCTGAGGATTTGCTAGAGTAGCTCCCATTATTGCCTCTTGCCAATTTTGAGGTATCCAATCTCCAAAGAGTTCCCCCATATCAACAGTAAAGATGCCTCTTGGCTTCCTAACTAGATATGGCTCTTTCAACCTCTCAGTCCAGAAGCGAGGATAGAAGGGATTACTAGGCTTGGGTACTATTTGAGGTAGCTTTGCGATACTGCGGTTATTCAAATACCTCTGCTTCAATCGCCCATGAGCTAATTTATAGGCATAGCAAGGGAAGCCTCCACCTAAGCACATTCCGTTGTTGTGATTTAAGCAACCAGTGATAGGATTCCAAGTAAACCCTTGCGTTTTGTTGTCGGGGTTCTTTACCCACTCTATTGATGTTTTATTCACTTAACCCCCATTCTTTGAGCTTGGCTTGCCACAAATCTTCAAAATTCTCAAAAGGAAACCATTTACCTAGATAGGTAAAACCCATTGACTTTACTGCCTCCACCACTTCTTTCCTGCCCTCAGCCTTGCCAGCCTCATGGACTTCTGAGCATAAATTCCTGATACTGTCTACTATCTCCATCATTGGTCTTGCTATTGGCTCAGCCATCTTTACCCTCCGCTTTGGCGAGTGCCTCATTGAGCTTTAGGGATATACCTGACACTACCCCATTAGTGGCATCGTATTGAGTAAAGATTTCTCGGGCATCCTTCAACGCCTCATACAAGTCTGGTGCTGCTGCTATAAGGTTGGCATTGGCAATACAGTGTTCACCACTAGGAATAAAAGCAATGTTAGATACCCCTTTGCTATCTTTGATTAGTTGTATGTCACCCTCATCCCAAGAAACCCAACCTTTGTGAGATTTCCATTCCCCTTTAGTTATTCCCATTACTCCTCCTTTATTTCTTTGCCTCCTCTTCAACAGTTAATTGAGTAAGCAGAATGTCAGCGTTAAGTTTGGTCAGTTCTCTTGGGAAGCCTCGCTCTTTCATAATCTCGGCAACCCTCCCTTTATCAAACTTAGCTAAATCATCCTTTTGCTTTTGAGTGGCAAGCCCGGGTGCAGTAGGATTTACTTTATGGCTAGTCGCTGCCTCAGCATCATCATCCTCAGTAGATATGCCCACGATTGCTGCGAGACTATATCTCCTGGCGTATGTTATAGCCGAGCCTTGTCCTTGTGGGTCTTGCTTAATAGGCATTAACGGCAAGCACCCCTTAATCCATTCTCCGCTTTCGTGCATTAAGACTGTCTCTAGGTTCGTCTTACCTTCCCTATCATCTGCTATTTGGGTAATAGATAGCCCATTATCAGTTAATGGTTTACGGCATACCTGCCAAATTTCCAACAGGTTGGCATAAGAACTTTTGAAGAAAGGATTAACCTGCCCCTTTACGGCTGGTTGTAATTCAGCCTGAACCTTGACTAACGCTTTTGCTAGTTCCCCGATTGTTTCTGACTTTTCCATTAACCACCCCCACTACAAACTTCATCTCTTATCTCACCGATCCAGTCGGGGTAGTTGTTTAGCATAGCCATGTGCTCATCACCTTGGGCTAGTTGATAAACCTCATAAACAGCATCAAAGAAGTTCAGGCGTGAAAGATACCAAAAGCCCAATACTTCCTCTATGTGCTGGATTATCCGCTTCTTCTCCTCTGCTTCGTGCTTATCCTCAACCTTCCTATCAACCGCTTGGTCTGCTATTTCACCTTTCATTGCTACCTCCTCTTGTCTTACCAACTCCCGGCAGAAAACCTCTCTTCTAGTGCAGTCCGAGATTCCTCTAAGATGGATATACCCATCTCTGCTTCAAGTGCCTCAAAAAAGTAACTAACCCAAGAAGCTCGCTCATCTTCGGGGAGTCCATAAATCTCTTTCACTGTATGGTCAAGAAGTTTCGCTAATTCTCTATAAGTCATTTCACCTCCTCTTTAATCTCACAACTGGCCTTCTGGCGAAGTACTCAACAGTCTTATCGCCAGCGTGTTCTGCTAAACTACGGATTGTCTCCAACACCTGTGCCATCGTTCCTGATATTCTAACTACTAACATCGGCTCTCCTCCTTCTGATAAAGCTCCATTATCTCCATCCACTCCAGTAATCTCTTCTTGCATAGCCTCCCCTTTTGCTCAAGCTGGAACAGTCTTTCTTTCTCGGCTTTCGTCATCGCTCTCCTCTAAGATGGGGCTGAGTTCCCTTGCTGCCTTAGCGTGTGCGGTAACCTCAATAATACCCATAGCGAGGTTTACGAGTGCTTCGGGGGTCATAGAATAGAGAGAGAAGTCACCGCCCCCTCCGTAGCTGTTTGCTGTTAAACTACCCATTCCATCAAAATCAATCGTTAGGGAATACTTGTTCGGTTCGTCGCCTTCAGTAACTCTTACCTTGATTCTCTTGCCGTTCATGTCTTCTATTGTTTCCATTTGCCCTCCTTTTGGCTGGCTAGCACCCTTCATCTATTAAGGCATCACCAGAACTTAAGTATGCCACTAGCCAGCCTTTTGTTTATTCAAATATGTGCTCTCGACCTAAGCACCGGGGATTTCATTTCACCTCCAAGAGTTCCTGTTTGGTTATTTCAAAGACAATATCAGCCTTTTTACCACTATGTAGTAGCCACTTACTCCCATCAAAACTAGGAACAAGCCCTCGTTCCCATAAATCTACTACTGGCTGATAGGGATATACCCCTTTTTTGTGTTTAATATATTTCCACTCTTTGATATTAGGAAATAGCCTACCAATATACGCCCCGACGCTATCCCAGACGCTATCCCAGACGCTAGCCCTGACGCTATCCCAGACGCTAACCCCGACGCTAGCCCCGACGCTAGCCCTGACGCTATCCCAGACGCTAACCCCGACGCTAGCCCTGACGCTATCCCAGACGCTAACCCCGACGCTATCCCAGACGCTATCCCCGACGCTATCCCAGACGCTATCCCTGACGCTAACCCAGACGCTAGCCCATTCTTTAAGTAATGCTATATCGCTCTTTGTCGGTTTAACCTTTCTTGATAGGGGATTGATAGGGTTAATAGCTTTGCTATATTGCCAGCCAAACAAAGCGTCTAAATCCTTAATTTCTTCCAAGATGTATAACTCTGTAAACCCCCACTTTGTTTTATCCCCACAGGCTGGCTTCCCTTCAACCCTATAAGCTGAACAAGGAATCCTAGCCCCCACGAAACAGTCATTGGAATTTTTACTTGCGTGGATTACTCCTCTTGAGCAAACCCCTAGCTTCGGGTTAGGGTTGGGGCATTTGACAACCTTGCCTATAAAATCACGATAATTGATAGTTTTACCTGTGTAGAAATCCCAACCATCTGTGCGAGCTAATTTATAAGCCAATACTTTTCTCATTTCACCTCCATCAATTTCGCTGGAGAATATTTCTTGTGCTTCCTTTGAACATCCTCTAAAGTCAGGTGCTCTATCCTATCTGAGCTAACGGCCCGATTGTCTTTTAATGGGTGTTTCATTCTTCTATCAACACTAATTTTGCTGGTACACCATAGACATCCCCTATATTCGCTCTGACAGGTAGGGCAATGTGTGTAACTTTAAGTTTCTTTTCCCTGGCTTCATCAATCTTATCTTTTATAGAGGCATATGGTATTTCATAGCATAAACGATAAGGAGATTCGTTATCTTCAGGCGGATAATGAATAGGAACACCCGTTTTACTTTTTGAGGAACTCATTGATTGATTCTCCTGTAACCAATACCATGCCATATTTCCTGACTTTTCGTAGATTCCCGACTTTTATATGGTAGTAAATAGTCTTCGTATCTCTATTAAGCATCTTTGCTGTTTCGCTAACGGAATGCAAATCATTCCTTTTGAGTGTCTTGGTAAATAGTCTCTGAGGTATCCTTCTTAAAGTTTCTAGTTTCATGTTGGGATAATTATACAAACCCCTGTTTTATTTGTCAAGCCCCCTGCCGATAAACAAAGAAAATTGCCCCCATTTCTGGAGGCTAATTAAAGTTTGCTTTAACAACATTCATTCTTATTAAAGGAATCGCTTATTTAGTTTAATTACCCATCCCGGGTATTATCTTACCCATATTGAGTAACGTGGAGTATGTGTTCGTCAGATGGAGTGGAAGTAGTGGCAAAGGCTAAACGCCTTGTAGCGTTGATTATTCAAGGGGAAGTTGGCTTATTCTCAGGGACTTCGCCTTTATAAGCGTCAGGGACTTCCTTTTTCTTTGGTGATGGAGATTCGGCAGTTAAAAGAGCCTTTACCAAGCAGGCATGGCACATATACTTTACTTCATTTATGTTGCCATGAGGAAAGGTTATTACTGCGAACGAGCCAACCTCGCTGCCACACCGGTGACACTTTCCTTTATTGCGTCTATACAATGGCGGGTCTTTTCTTCTCATATCACTCCTAATACATAAGCTAAAATAACAGACATTAAAATAAGAACCACCGCTAATATCCCAGCTTGGTAGGCAAATTTGTTTCCGAGCTTCCCGACTGCTTTGTCCATACGAGTTATTTTCTTGTCCATAGTAGGCAGGTGGTTGTCCATAATAGCCTTGACATCCGCCTTGAGTTCGTCCAAATCGCCTTCTCTGGGGCACTTAAATTCATTTTCCATCGCCGTCCATCCTTTTCAATATTCTAATCTCGCCCTCTATTTTAAGAGCCTCCTGGAGTAATAATTGCTCCTGTTGCTTTAGAGCGTTAATCTGGTCTACCACTTCCTGCTGCCTCTTCGTGGCATCTGCTAGTTGTGTTTTCATATCCATTTATCAAGCCTCCATACTAAGAAAAAAACTATACATAGCAAGACTAAAGTAATCCCCCAGCCAGTAGTCCAAAATAGCTCGTAACCCAAAGTTCTTGCTGAGAATGGGCCTACATAGATATTGAAAAATTGAAGGCTATGCAATACGAAGTCGTAACAGCAGAATATAATTGGGAATATAAGCAGATATTTTATCTTCATAACTTTGCCTCCAGCTTCTCTATTCTGTCTGTAATCTGTAAAATAGCTCCTGTAAGTAAACTCTGCCATGCAAATATATTTATTCCTTTTATGCCTAACCCCTTATATGCTTCGAGCAACGCATCTTCTTTCCTCCTTTTAACTTCACCAATAGGAATATCTAAATTCTTTTCCCATTTCTCAATTCTCTTAATGATTTTCCCCCTCTCCTCTTCTAACATTTCGTTAGTTTCCAATAATTCCGGAGGGAAGCTATCCAGAATAAGCCTATTGTCTTTATGCTTTATATTTTTTAACAAAGCAATATCATTATGTTTTTGGAAGGATTCAATTTCAGTACTTTTGCCATAGTATTTGTAAGCATAAATGTTACCCCAATAGTGGGCGCTGCTGCCAAGATTATAATTACTAGCAGAAATAGGCAAGAAGTCAGTATTTGCATTTATTTCGCCTAAGCTAGCCCTTAGCCTAACATCATCATTGTCAGATGTAATGTCTACGCTATCACTGGGAGATTCTAATCCTAGATAATCAGAACCGCCAAAGAGAGTTCCCCTTAGACTTCCCCCACTGGTTCGTAATTCAAGAACATTGTTTCCCCATATTTCTATGCCTGTATCAGCGTCAATAACAACCCCACTTTCATTATACCATTCGCTCCCACTCCCCGTTTTGATTCTTGTGGAAGAGTTGAGTTGAATATACCCTGAATTTATACAAGTTGTCCTTATCTTCCCATAATTCCCATCCGCAATATCGTCAAGGTCTCCAATACTTTCTGATAGCTTAATATGTCCAGCCGATATATCAGTTGCAGCAACTAGCCCATAAGTTCCCGTTGTAACCTGGTCGAGTAAAACTAAACCACCTGCTGTTAATGCTGCACTCTGGACCCGCTGGTAAGTTCCCCCATCATCAATATCGTCAAGGTCTCCTGAAATCTGAGCGAGAATAACTATCCCCTCAGCGGTTAATTGAGTGCTTAAAATCCTCTGGTAAGTGTCGCCGTCATCAATGTCGTCTAGTCTAATATGATTGGCATACAGCGTATCAACTGAAAGCCTCTCAAAGTAAGCACCTGCGTCGCTGTTAATCTCGATGTCGTTTAATAACTTCCTGACCGTCAGCCAGTCCCCGAAGCTGAAAGATAATTGATACTTCCCCGGGGAGTATGTTCTTGTTAATGAGCCAATGTTCCCTGTCCTACTATCATCTTCCCTCTCATCTGTCACTTTCACATAGTCAAACACTTCCGCGCCAACATTCATCGGGACATTGGCGGCACCCATCTCAGCGTTTAATTGATATTTGGAAAGGATCGCCTCTGCTATGTCCTCAGCCTCGTCATTACTTTGCAACCGCATCTGGCGGTATTCTGTTTTAGGCAAGAGTGCATAAGAAGTTGGGTCGGTTTTATTGCCAGAGTATTGAGGATCATCATCGGTTCGGCTTTCTACAACGACTTTGTTCGGTATGACCAGGGTTTTTCTGTAGGCTTTAGCGAAGAAGCTGTGATATGTGTCCGCTAAGCTATACTCATAGTCAAATACCTCTCCGCTCGTGGTTGGTTCAAGAATATGAATCTTCTCATCGCCGCCGTACCTTATAACACATTTGGTATAATCCAATAACCTTCTTATCGCGGCTAATCTGCTCCCGTTCTTGTAAATCCTGAAAGAATCTTTTGGCTGATAACTGTCAACCAGACTATCCTCAGAATCCCACTCTACGGTGTAGGCTACGCAATCGCCAAAGGCGGTCATAGAGGTATCTAATATGTCGTTGATAATATCCTTGACTGTCTTACTATCGTCTTCATCCGGTACGTAAGATTCGCTGGCTCTGTCCTCGCTTAACATATTCGGAATACCAGCCATTGTTAAGGTGCAGATTAACTTACCCTCAGAAGAATCAAGTTGTTGTGCCATCACCCACAGAGGAGCAGCATCGGAGTATTCTTCGCCATCTTTGGTTACGAGGCCATAAGAGATAACAGCCTTGTATCCCTTCAAATCTAAATCGGTAAAGTACCCCTCACTGTTATCGCAGGTTAATTCACATGAAGCCCTGTAAGGCTCTTCCTCATGGCTGAGATTCAGAATCTTATCCTCTTCTATAACAACATCATCTTCACCAGAGAGAGAAAGTGTGACCTTAACGATAGGGTCGAGCGAGTCCTTCTTCTGATATGCCTCTAGCTTAGTGGCAGATAAATCACGCATTTAATTCCTTCATAGCTTCTACTTTTCCTTCCAAATATCCCTGCCGATAACCATCACGATACCCCTTACTATGTTCAACTGAATGACTACCTGCGGTGGTTAATTCTAAATTTTCAATACGGTTATCATTCTTAATGCCATTCTTGTGATGTACCCATTCCCAGGATTGAAGGCACCTACCAAGATGCTTTGCCATTATAAGGCGATGTTCTAGAACATAACTACATTCATTATGACCGCCTTTCATAACCATAGGGAAAAAGAAATCACCAGTGGAAAGCTTAATGACAATATACCCATTATTTTTTATCCTACCACCGTTCCAATTACCACTTCTTTCCCCTTTTTCAGCGCAGGACCTACAAAGATTATATTCAGGTTCTCCTTTTATCAATGGTACCCAACGCTCTTTACCACAATCCACGCAAGCATGCCATATATGACGACTATCGCACTTATATCCCAATGCCCAACCACTTTTAGTTTCTCCTAATTGTGGCATCTCTAAAGCCCCGCTTTCACTTCAAAGCTGAATGTTCCTACACTTACTCTTTCAGTTGGCACAGAACCGTCAACAACCCAAACCTCACCAGGCCAATCTCCCTCAGCACTATCAGCATCGGTATCGTAGAAATAATCGTAAACTCCGGTATTTGAGCCATTCTTTGTCATAGCTTGAGCAGTTACCTTCGTTGCACCAGCGGGATCGTTAATCGTTACTTTAATTGAAGTCGTAGGGTCAACGAGTTCACCATCTTCGTCATAGACATAGGCTCGTATCAATACCGTTGTTTTGTTTATGAATTTCGTGATTACATCCATCTTACTCTCCTAAAGTGATTGCTCTTATTTTCCTGTATGCCAATGTCACTGCCCTAACCGACAAATACCTTCCTGCCGCTACCCATGAGCCAGTTGCTGAAACAACAAGCCCAATTATTGTAGTTGATACTCTGCTTATAGCTGCAACCTTTGATGCAGCAACAACTATCCCAATTTTGACACTGGCTAATATTACACTGATAAGCTTTTGAGCAGTAGCAGAGGCTACTAGCCCGACTTGTGCTGTGGCTGTTCTGGAGGCTTCTACTAAGCGACTAGCATTTATACTCCTTCGTCTAAAATCAAACTCATACAGGTCAGTATAGTAGTCGGAGTCTGTTCCTTTTATCCTAGCCTTTGATACTGATTTAACTCCTGCTGAGTTGGTAAGAGTAACCCAGGTTTGTTTGGTAGTTGTCCCAGAGAAAATGTTATGCCAATTGCCATCATAAAAGAGGTCTACGCTAATCTTGGCATCCTCCATAGGCCCAGGCCAATTAGGAACACTCCCTGCATAAACTCTTACCCTATCACACCCAATCGCTGAACCTAATGTTAATTCTAGGTAATGGTCATAATCCGCAGGGAGGTGATAAGCCCAACTACCAGTCGCAAGACTTTCGTCATAAGCTCTATCCTCCCATATCCACTTACTATCAGGGTCATTATGCCCTGTTGGAGAATCCCAATAATACAAAGTGCCAGTCAGCCCAACAATCGTAGCAGCCTGTCTAACTATTTCTAATGCCCTTGAAGTAGTGGTTACAACTCCAATAGTCACAGCAGCTAATACTCTATTTGCTGTAGTTCCAAAAGCAGTTGCAACAATTCCTATGATAGTAGCAGCATTTCTGGTTGTTTCAACTGCTCTTGAAGTAGACGCTACAGCACCGACCAGAGTAGCAGCATTTCT